>Ga0157302_10000001_pt1 | contig 260375 bp, 289 predicted proteins | sample NitcycUS103311B2_FD_108381 | JGI IMG/M metagenome (GOLD analysis project Ga0157302, IMG submission 108381) | Soil microbial communities from Arlington Agricultural Research Station in Wisconsin, USA - Nitrogen cycling UWRJ-S103-311B-2 | ecosystem: Environmental > Terrestrial > Soil >... | reverse complement strand
ATGCCCTCGCGACCCTCGGCCAGTAGCTGCCAAAGGCCCTCGGGTGAGTCGGCGCCGCCCGGATAGCGGCAGGCCATGCCTACGATCGCGATCGGCTCCTCGGAGGCCTGGGTCCTGAGCGCCGGGGAAATCGCGGCGGGCCCCGCGCCCGCCTCGGCGAGGATGTGAGCGGCGAGCCGAGCCGGAGTCGGGTGATCCAAGACGGCCGTTGCGGCAAGGCGCAGCCCGCTTGCCGTCGCCAGCCGGTTGCGCAGCTCAACCGCGGCCGGTGAGTCAAAGCCGAGATCCTTGAACGACTTCTCGACGTCGATTGCAGCGACATCGCCGTGCCCGAGGATCGCCGCGGTCTCGCTGCGAACCGTCGCGAGTACACGAGGGCCTCGCTGGCTCTCCGGCAGGTTCGCGATCTCATCCGCCAAGCCGGCGAGCGAGCGCTCCGACAAAACGTCGGTATCGGCTGAGTAGTCGAGTGAGATCGAGCGATGCTCAGCCTGCTCCGAGCCGCCAAGCCAGTGGCGGCGACGCTGGAACGGATAGGTCGGAAGCCCGACCTGCTTGGCGCCGCTGCCGGTGAAAAACGCCTCCCAGTCGAGCCCGACCCCGGCAGCGTGAGCCTCCGCCAGCGAGCGGACAAAGCGCTCCGGCCCACCCTCCCCGCGTTTCAAGCTGCCAAGCAGGGACACCGCCTCCGGCTTTGGCGCCGCGGCCTCGATCGCTTCCTGCAAACCGAGGGTCAGCACCGGGTGGGGACTAACCTCGATCAGGGTCTGCTCGCCCCGTTCGAGCAACACCCGCACCACGGGCTCAAGTCGCACCGTGTGGCGCGCATTTCGGTACCAGTACTCGGCGTCGAGCTCGGCTGTATCGAGTACCTCGCCGGTTACCGTCGAGTGGAAGGGAATCCGCCCCGAACGAGGCCGAATCGGCGCCAGGTCGGCAAGCATCTCCTCGCGCACCGCCTCGACCTGGGCGGAGTGGGAGGCGGCGACCGCGCCGCGCACCTTACGCGCCCGCACGTCATCCTCCCGGCACCCGGCGACGAATTCGTCGAGCGCGTCCGGATCACCCGAGACCACGGCCGAGGCGGGACCGTTGAGCGCCGCCACCTCGAGTCGCCCCTGCCACTGGGCGAGGCGCTCTTCGAGTAGCTCTGCGCTCAGCGCCACCGCGGCCATCGCCCCCCGTCCGACCAGCTTCAACAGCGCCTTGTTGCGCAGCACCACGACCCGCGCCGCGTCCTCCAAGGAGAGGGCGCCGGCGACGTGAGCGGCGACGATCTCGCCCTGCGAGTGCCCGACCACAGCCCCGGGCTCGACTCCCATGGAGCGCCAGAGCTCTGCCAGCGAAACCATGGTCGCGAACAGCGCCGGCTGGCCGACATCGGCGCGATCGAGCGGAGGAGCGCGTTCGGCGCCGCGGAGGACGTCGTCGAGCGACCACTCGATGTAAGGCTCGAGGGCCTCGGCACAGGCCCGCATAGAGCGCGCGAAAACCGGCGAGGATTCGAGCAGCCCAAGCGCCATCCCCTCCCACTGGGATCCGTAGCCGGGGAAAAGCAGTATCGGCCTCGCGCCCGGCGCCGCCCGCCCCCGGACCAGCCCCGCAGCGGCCTCACCGCTCCCGGCGGCGGCGAGGCCCGCCAGCAGTTCCTCGCGCTCGCTCCCGACCACGACCGCGCGGTGCGCAAACGCCTCGCGGGTCGTCGCGAGCGAGTAGGCGACGTCGGCTAGATCTGGCTCGGGCTCGGCTTCCAAGCGCATCTTCAAGCGTTGCGCCTGGGCCCTCAGCGCCATCGGGGTCTTGGCGGAGAGAAGCAACGGCGTCGCGCCCGGCAGCGGCACAGAGCCCGCGGCAGCCGTGCGGTCCGGCCGCCGAGGCGCCTCGGCGATGACGACGTGGCAGTTCGTCCCACCCACCCCGAAGGAATTCACCCCGGCCGCCAGGGGCCGGTCCTCGTGTGGCCACGGCCCCGGCGCGGCCTGCACCCGCAAGCGCTGACCGGCAAGCGGAATCTCCGGGTTGGGACTCTCGAAATTGAGGCTCGCGGGCAGCTGTCGGTGCTCGATCGCCAGCGCGGTCTTGATCAGGCCCGCGATGCCGCCGGCTCCCTCCAGGTGGCCGATGTTGGTCTTCGCCGAACCGACGGGGAGCGGGTCGCGATCGGCTCGCTCTCTGCCCAGGACCGCGCCAAGCGACGCTGCCTCGATCGGATCGCCAACCGGCGTGCCGCTGCCGTGCAGCTCGACGTACTGCACCTCGGATCCCCTCAGACCGGCCCGTCTGTAGGCCCGCTTCAGCATCCGTTCCTGGGCGGCGCGCCCGGGAACCGCCAGGCTGGCGCCGGCGCCGTTGTTCATCGCGCTGGCGCGGATCACGCAGCGGACCCGATCCCCGTCCGCCCTCGCCGCGCCGAGCGGCTTGAGCACGACGATCCCGCCTCCCTCCCCCTTGACGTAGCCGTTAGCGCGCGCGTCGAAGGTGAAGCAACGGCCGTCGGGGGAGAGACCACCGAGCCTCGACGCGCCGATCGCGCTAATCGGGTCGAGGTTGAGGTGAACGCCGCCGGCAAGGGCGAGCGTCGACTCGCCGCGACGCAGGCTTTCGCAGGCGAGGTGGACGGCGGCCAGCGAAGAGGACTGCCCGGTATCGACGGTCAGGCTCGGCCCGTTGATGCCGAGCGCGTAAGAGACCCTGTTGGCAATCAGGCTGCGTTCCAGGCCGACCTCGGTGTGGCGGCCGACAGCCTCGACCCCGCAGCGCCGGCTGAGGGCCTCGTAATCGCCGGAGATCGCGCCGACGAAGACGCCGGCCTGGTTCCCCCGAACCGAGCCGGCGACGATGCGGGCGTCTTCGAGCGCCTCCCAGCCGAGTTCGAGCGCCAATCGCTGCTGCGGGTCCATCGCCTCCGCCTCCCTGGGAGAGATCCCAAAGAAGGCGGAGTCGAAGGCGTCAACCTGCTCGAGAAAAGCACCGAAGCCGGCGCCCTGCACCTCGTCGGAGAGACCTTCGCCGACGCTGCGCCCGGCCATCTCCCAGCGCTCATCCGGGATCTCCGAGATCGCGTCGCGACCGTCGGAGAGCAGCTCCCAGTAGGCGTCGAGATCGGGCGCGTGCGGCAGCCGGCACGACATGCCGACCACCGCAATCAGGGAGCCGTCCCCCGAGGCTCTCGTCATCACACCCTCCCTAGGCTGAGTCACACATTTGCAGCGAAAAACAGCCTAGTACGGCTATCTCTCCAACCCCAAATGCGGGCTTTCGCCTGCTCGCCACGGATTTGCCGGCAGCGCTATCGCGGCGACGACGATCCCCTCGCCCACCGTCCAATGGCCGGAGAAGCCGCGCACCTCGCGGCCGGCAACGATCGGCCCCGGAACGAGCAGCCGCGCCGAGAACCTGCGCTGAAGGAGATCGATCGTGACCCTGGCGTCTTCGAAGCCGAGCCAGCGACCGGCGAGCGGGAACCAGGCCTTGTAGACGCACTCCTTGGCGCTGAAGAGCAGCCGATCCCAGCTCGGCCCAGGCTCCTGACGCGCCAGCGCCGCCAGCATCTCCCGCTCGTCGGGCAGGGCGATCTCGCGCAGGACCCCGGGCGGCAGCGGCGCGTCGATCTCGGCGTCGACTCCCAGCGCGGCGAACTCGCCGCCGCGGCCGACCGCGCAGGCGCGATATCCGTCGCAGTGGGTGATGCTGCCGACGACGCCCTCGGGCCACCGCGGCTCCCCCCGCGGCCCGCTGGGAATCGCCGTCGCGGCAACGCCAAGCTCGGCGAGCGCTCGGCGAGCGCAGGCGCGGGCGGTGGTGAACTCGCGCCGGCGTTTCTCCACCGCCCGGGCGACGATCTCCTCCTCCTCGGGAAAGAGGGGAGCGTCGATCTCCGCGTGGGTCGAGACGACCGTGACCGCGGCCGGCAGGAGCCGCTCAAGCACGGCGTGGTTCCGGCAGGATGCGGCGCGGCAGCTGCGGCGCCATCGGCCAGGCCCGCCGCTCTCGTGGATAGCCCAGCGAGACCTCCTCGAAGCGGACGCCGTCGTGCCAGGTCGTGCGCGGGATGTGGAGGTGGCCGTAGACGACCGCGGTGGCCCGGAAGCGACGATGCCAGTCGGCAGTCCGCACGGTTCCGCACCACTGGGCAAACTCGGGATGGCGGAGCACCCGGGTCGGCTGCTCGATCAAGGGAAAGTGATTGACCAGAACCGCCGGGAGAGTCGGCTCGACCTCGGCCAGCCGCGCTTCGGTCTCGCTCACGCGGGCCTCGCACCAGGCCTGGCGGCTCGGATAGGGCGCCGGGTCAAGCAAGAACTCGTCGATGCAGACGACGCCGGCATCCTCGGCTCGTTTCAGCGCTTCCTCCCTGGTCGGCGCGATGTTGCGGCCGAAGCTGTAGTCGTAGAGCAGGAACAGCGGCGCCACCCGTACCGGCCCCCCCACCCCTTCCCAGATCGGGTACTCATCCTCCGGCGTGTCCACGTCAAGCCCGCGGCAGATCTCGACCAGTCGCTGGTAGCGCTGGACCCCGCGCAGTTGCGGGGGATCGTCGTAGTGCGCCAGTAACTCATGGTTCCCCGGCACCCAGATCACCCTCGCGAACCGCTCGCGCAGCACGCTCAGGGCCCAGGCAACGTCATCGGGCTGATCGGCGACGTCGCCGCAGACGATCAGCCAGTCGGCGTCGGACTGCGGTTCGATCGCGGCGACTATCTCGCGGTTCTGGGGATGCCCGACGTGCAGGTCTCCGATCGCGAGCAGCGCCCCCTCGCTCACCGCCATCCGGGCGACATCGGACTGCCGCGGTCACAGAGGGCGCCGAGCGCGGAGACCAGACGCGCCCGCGTCTCCCCCGGCTCGATCACCTCATCGACGAAGCCTCCAGCAGCCGCGGCCTCGGCGCTGAGATGCTCGCCGGCGTAAGCGCTCGCAAGCGCCTCCCGCTCGGCGCTCGGATCAGTCGCCGCTTCCCACTCTTGCCGGTTAACGATTCCCATCGCCGAGTGCGCCCCCATCACCCCGACCTCCGCTCCCGGCCAGGCGAAGACGAGGTCGGCACCGAGATCCTTCGAGTTCATCGTGATCAAGGCCCCGCCGTAGGCCTTGCGCAGGATCACGGTCACTTTCGGCACGTCCGCCGCGGCGAAAGCACGTAAGAGGGTCGCCCCGAAACGGATCACACCGGCACTCTCCTGCTGCAGGCCGGGCATGAAACCAGGCGTGTCGACGAGCACCACGAGGGGCAGGCCGAAGGCACTGCAGGTCTCGACGAAGCGCGCCCCCTTCTGCGCCGAGGACGCGTCGAGGACGCCGCCGAGGTAACGCGGCTGGCTGGCGATGACGCCGACCGGGCGGCCGTCGCAACGGGCGAGCCCAGTCAGAATGCTGCGGGCCCAGCGCCGGCCGACCTCGAGCAGCGAGCCGGCATCGAGGACCGCGCCGATCACGTCGCGCACGTCGTAGATGTCACGCGGGCAGGCCGGCACCGCTGCCCCGGGATCGACCGGTTCGGGATCGACCGAGAGGGTCTGCGGGAGCTCGCCGCCGGCGTGCTGGGGCATGTAACCGAGCAGGCGCTTGGCAAGCTCGGCGGCGGCGTGGTCATCCGTCGCGACGAGATCGCAGACGCCGTTTCGCTCGTGCACCTTGTGTCCGCCGAGGTGCTCGGGGCTGATCTCCTCGCCGACGACATCGCGCACGACCGCCGGCCCGGTGAGGAACATCGTCGCCTCCTCCGTCATCACCGTGAAGTCGGTCAGCGCCGGGGAGTAACAGGCGCCGCCCGCCGCGACGCCGCCAACAATTGAGATCTGCGGGACAACGCCCGAGAGGGCGACGTTGCGGCGGAAGATCCTGCCGTACCCGGCTAGCGCCGCGGTCCCCTCCTGCAACCGCGCTCCCGCCGACTCGATTAGGCCGATGACCGGCATCCGCGAACGCTCGGCAAGCTGCATCACACGGTCGATCGAGTCCGCCTGGGCGGAGCCGAGCGAACCACCGAGGAAGCCAGCGTCCTGCGCGAAGCAGGCGACCGGCCGGCCGTCGACGCGACCGAGGCCGGCGAGAACCCCGTCGCCGTCGGCGCCGCGCCGGCCCAGCCACGGCGATCGCGCAGCGGAGCGGATCGGCTCAAACGTGCCTCGGTCACAAAGCAGATCCAGTCGCTCGCGAGGTGGACGAGGCGTGGCGCACCGCTTCGGCCTCGGATCCCCCGCCACGGTGATCGAGCCGGTCACGCGCTTTAGTCCGTCGCGGCGGGCAGCTCGTGACCGCAGTGCGGGCAGGTGGCGGGATGGGCAGCGACGGGGGGCTCGATCGCAGCCTGCCTCTCCCCCCCGCCCCGCGCGGCGCGAAGCTCGACCCGCAGATCCGCGACCGAGAGCCGCTGCTCGAGCGCACGATCGAGCCAACGTTTCTGCTCCGCGGGCTCGAGCGGGGCCAGGAGAACGTGATGGCTCCAGGTTAATTTGTCACTACGTAGTGACAAATCGAACTGCGAGGCGACCCAGGCCATGTTCCTCAGGCTCGCCACGTCGTAGCCAGTGACCCGCGCCGCCTCTGCGTACCGCTCCCCCCAGTGCGCGGTTCCGTAGCGGATCCAATCGCCGATCCACCACTGACTGCAGCGCCCGATCGCGCCAAGCCGTCTCCCGGTCGCCAGCCACTCGGCCTGGCCGAGTTGCCCGCGCGGAAGCCAGGCGACCTTCGAGATCGCGGCCTGCGGACGACCCAGCCTTGGCGAGGGCGAGGGCAGCCCCATACTGGATCGCCCGCTCTCGGCCGCGGGGCCGGGCGGGGACAGCGTTTGAACGGCATCTAGGGACCCGGACATGCGAACCTCGCCAACTTGATCGGAGAGATGTACGCAGCGAGGTTTGACCCATTTTGCCGCCCCCCGCGCGACCCACTTATGTGTATCACCGGGGTTCTTGCCCTTTTACACCAATGTGGTGCGGGCCCCCGCACCGGCAACACCAAAATGTCGCATCGGGGATGGTCGCTGGGTTCAGTCTGGCTCGACAGCCAGTAGTACTCCTTTGTTCGTAGAGTCATCGAGTTCCTCCAAACTAAGCGCCACCTCGAGCTCCGCGTGGCAGCTCGGCAGCAGCCGATCCAGCGCCTCCTCCACCTTGCGCAAGCGGCGCTGAACGGTGTGGCGGTCGATTTCCAGCGCCGCGGCCGCCGTCGCAGCGTTGAACCCGGCGGCGAAGTAAGCCCGTAGTGTGTCGCGTAACACCTGGCCCGAATCACCGTGTTCGTCCAGCGGGGCGAGATAGGTCTCCCGCAGCGACCTCGCCAGCGGTTCGTCGCGAAGCACGGCGGCGAGCAGAATCACATTGCTCGCCTGGGTGAGCGGTTGGGAGCGGCGCAGCATCACCTGCTGGGCGGCCTGCGCCTCGTGGTGAGTGAGCCGCCAGCCATCCACTCCCCAACGCGGCTCACCGACGGCGAGCGTCACGTCACCAAGCACCCCCGCCGTCAAGTAGCGCTGCACCTCCGAGACCTCGAGTCGCTCCCGCCCCCCGAGCCAGGCCCAGGCGGTCTCGGCGCTGCGCTTGACCACCAGCGGCTCGCGGCTCACTCCCGCCGCCAGGGTCCGGGCCGCGACATCGGCCCGGGCACCGGCGATGATCAGCCCTAAGTGCCAGGCCTCGAATTCGTAGTCCAGCCCTTCCGCGTCGAAGGGTGCGTCGCCGGCGAGCAGTCTTTTCACTCGTTCCGCCACGCGTTGGGCAGGCGAGCGGCGCATCAACTCCAGCTCGGCCATGTACTCGGAGGCAACCGACGCCATGAGGCGATCGACGTGCGGGCTCTGAGTCCTTAAGACCTGGCGCAGCGCCTCGTTGGGAAAGCGGCCCGCCTCGTCCATAATGATCTCGCCGACCAGCCGGTCACCGGCCGCGTAGCGGCGCAGCACGGTGTCAAGCCCGACTCCACTGCGCGCGGATCGCCGCGCCTGCGCCGCGGCCGCGGGGGGAATCGCTTCGGTTGACTCTTCGCCACGTTCGATGCTGGTCAGCGCGTAGTCGACCGACTCGGCGACGGTGGCACGCAGCCCAGCCCTGTACTCGGCGTCTTCGCTTTCCGCCGGTGAGGAGAGCTCCCGCACGCGGTTGAAGATCGCGTCTTCGATCTCGGTCGATCGGGATCGCAACCGCGCGACCAGCTCGGCTCGGATCTCATCCTGCGACCTGGCTTGACGATCACCGGCCCGGTTCACGCGGCACCGCGCCAGCGAACCGGCGGCAACTCCTCTGCGTTTACCCCCCAGGCAACGCCTCCCTTTAGGCCGTGCCTTCTAAGCGATGCTTCAAACTGCATTGGCCCCCTCTCTCCCTGCACACACGGTAGTACGCAAACTCCGACGGTGTCAACTCGTACATCGGGCCGGTCGCCCTCTGCCTCTCTTTACCTGCATTTGGCGCTCGCATTACCTCGACCGGCGCAAAATAGATCGACCTATTTTGCAGAGCGTCGCTGGGCAGTCAGGAGAGCCGAGTTGATCGCCGATGCCACTATCGCGATCCCTGGGACCGTCACAATCCGCTCAGAAGATTTTGTATTTCAACACATGTAAGGTACGCTGAACATGTGTTCAGTTGACGCCGCTGACTCGATCATCCGCGCCGCGCTTCGCGTCTTCGGCGAACGCGGCATCGCCGCCGCCTCGCTGCGCGAAGTCGCCAGGGAGGCCGATGTCTCCCCCGCCCTCATCGTCCACCACTTCGGCGGCAAGAGCGGGCTGATCGCCGCCGTCGATGAGGCCGCAATCCTCGAGTTCGGCGCCGCCTACGGCTCGGAGGAGACGGCGGGCGGTCGCGGCCTGCTGCGCCAGCGAGCGAGAGAGACGGCCCGGGTGATGCGCGAGCGACCCGACATCTGCACCTACCTTGGCCGGGCGCTGGTCGAGGCCACGCCGGGCAGTTCGGGCCTCTTCCAGGTGATGATCGAAGGCGGTCGCAAGGAGGTCGACCTGCTGGCGGAGAAAGGCGCCCTGCGGGGTGACCTCGACCCCCTCTGGGCGACCTTGCAGCACTTCTTCCTGATCTGGGCGCCGCTCAGCTTCATGCCACTGCTGGAGCAGGCGCTGGGCGAATCGCTACTCAGCGACGAGACCCTGGACCGCTGGGTCGCGGCGAACGTCAGCCTGCTCGAGGAAGGGCTCTACCGTTGAGCCGCTGGGAGACGACGAGCCGGCTGGAGGCCAGCCTCGAGCCGACCCAGGTATGGCGCGCCGCCTACGCCGATGCGAACGCTTGGCCAGAATGGAACGCGGAGATCAAACAGGCGAGCCTGGACCGGCCGCTCGGCCCTGGCGCTACCGCCCGCATCATCTTCCGCACCGGCCTGCGCCTGCGCTTTGAGGTCATCGACTACGACGAGGGTCACCTCTTCACCGACGAGGCCCACCTGCCAGGCGCCCGCATCGGCCATCGCCATCTGGTCGAGCCGAGCGGCGACGGCTGCCGGCTGACCAACACGATCTACATCGAAGGACCGGCCGCGCCGCTCTGGCGCCGAATCCTCGGCCCGGCCGCGAGCCGGTCCCTGCCCGGCGCCCAGCGTGCGATCGTCGCCCTGGCAGGCGAAGTCGGCGCCTAGACTGCCAGCCAGCAGGGCCTCCAGGACGACGCCCCTCAATTGCCGGACCGGCGAGGACGCGCCGGCCCCCGGAGACTGATTGGATCGGCTCGATGGCGCGCGAGGACTTCTACGACTCCCCGTTCGGCGTCATCTACAGCGCATATATGGAGCGGCCCAGCCTGGGTCGTCTGGTCGGTCGGCTGCTGTGGGGCGGCGATGATGAGGCCTACTACGCGAGCATGAGCGCGATCGACGAAGTTGCCGACGGCGGCACGATCATCGACTGTCCATGCGGGGCCGGTCCCGCCTTGCGGGAGCTCCGCCCCGACGCCGCGGTCCGCTACCTGGCCGCGGACCTTTCGCCGTCGATGCTGAACAGGGCACGGCGACGGGCGCGGCAGCGTGGTCTCGAAGGCATCGAGTTTGCCGAAACAGACGCGACCGAGATTCCCCTGCCGGCGGGCAGCGGCGACCTGTTCCTCTCCTACTGGGGCCTGCACTGCTTCGACGATCCCCCCGCGGCGCTCGCCGAGGCCGCACGAGTCCTCAAGCCGGGCGGTCGCCTCGTCGGCTGCTGCTTCGTTCGCGGCAGGGACAGCTGGAGACAGCGGCTGTTGGTCCGTCCCGGCTCGGGTGATTTTGGCCAGGTGGGAACCCAGTCCGAGGTCGAGGCCTGGCTGGCCGATCGGGGCTTCGACCTGACCAGTGCCAGACGCTCGGGCCCGATGCTGTTCTTCGAAGCGATTAGGGTGCCAAGCGATGAGCGTCATAGATGAGCTGATCACCAACAACGATGGCTTCGCCGCCTCGCTGCCGGAAAAGCACCTAGACGTGCATCCGAGCCGGCGACTGGCGATCGTCACCTGCATGGACTCCCGACTCGACGTCTTCGCCGCGCTGGGCTTGGGCGACGGCGAGGCGCACGTGCTGCGCAACGCCGGCGGGGTGATCACCGACGACGTGATCCGCTCACTGGCGGTCTCGCAGCGTCGCCTCGGCACCCGCGAGGTGATGCTGATCCACCACACCGACTGCGGCATGCAGAAGCTCACCGACGACGGCTTCCGCACCGAGCTGATGGAGACCACTGGGGTCGCTCCCGCCTTCGCGATCGAGTCATTCACCGACGTTGACGCCGACGTGCGCCAGTCGATCCTGCGCGTCCGCCGCTCCGCCTTCCTGCCCCACCGCGACCTCGTGCGCGGTTTCGTCTACGACGTCGACACGCACCGCCTGCGCGAGGTCGAGGCCGGCGAGCCCGGCGGCTGAGCCAACCTCATTTCCACGAGCCACGTGGTGGGGGAGGAGCTTGGAAGCTTCCAGACGCAGACGCGCTTCGAAGCAGAGCCAAAAGCTCGATGAGCTTCCGAGAGGGGTGGCGGGTGCCAGCCCCATCCGAGCCCCCGTCTATTCGCCCAGCTTGTAAGCGACTATTTCGGGTTTCTGCCCTTCGGTCGCGGCAAGACCCGCCGGCGCAATCAGCATGTTGCCGTTTGCCATCACGCCGGAGTTGGTGCCGGCCGGCAGCTTTTCCCGCCAGAGGATCTGGCCGGATTTGGCGTTGAAGGCGCTGACCGAGCCTTCGTAGTTGGTCGCGAAGACGAGGTCGTTGACCGCCGTAGTAGCGCCGAAGGCCGGGCTGCTGAGGTCCTCTTTCCACTTGACCTTGCCGGTCGCCGCGTCGAGCGCGAGCACTTCGCCGCCCGCTTCGCCGCCACCTTCGGTCTTTTCGCTGCCCGAGACCAGTTCGATCGGGCTGTTGACGATCGGCACGAAGAGCGAGGAGCCGTCGGTCGACATTGGCGCAATCACGCCGCCGAGCGAGCCCGGGTAGACGGTCCCCGTCTTGATCTTCGACTCTTCGCCGCGCATCGCCAGCAGGCCGTCTTCGTCGTGGCCGTTGTGCCTGCCGACGGCGCGTTGCCAGAGCACCTTGCCGGTCTTGGGGTCGGCCGCGAGCACGATCCCGTTCTTGCCCGAGGCGGCGACGATTTCCTTGCCGCCGGCTTTGAGCAGGATCGGCGGACCCTGGAAGTCCCAGTCGTAGAGGTCGTGCGGCGTCACCTGGTGGAACCAGTCGAGCTTGCCGGTCTTGGCGTCGAGCTTGACCAGCGAGTTGGTGTAGATGTTCGGGCCGGGCCTGCTCGAGCCGAAGGGGTATTTGCCGGTGCCGGGGAACGGCGCCGGGTTGCCGACCCCGAAGTACATCGAGCCCTTGCCGTCAAAGGCCGGCGGGTACCAGACCCCGCCGCCGGCGTTGACCGTCGGCTTGCCCCAGAGGCTCTTGGGCACGGTGTCGAAGTGCCAGAGTTTCTTGCCGGTTTTCGCGTCGAGCGCCCAGAGCACGCCGACTCCCCCGCCTTCGTAGAGCTCGTTGGCGTTGAGTGGCACGGTCGAGACGTAGACGATGCCGTGCTGGACGCCGGGCGCCATGTCGATGCCCTCGTGTTCGTTGCGGGTCAGTTTCATCGACCAGAGCTGTTCGCCGCTCTTCTGATCGAGCGCGAAGGCTTCCGTCGGGTTTGCCCCATATACCCGGCCTTCGGCGACCGCGATGCCATTCGGGCCCTCGTCGGGCTGTTCGAAGGTCGCCGTCCAGAGCACTTCGCCGGAGGCAAGGTCGAGCGCCTGCACGTTGGAGGCGAGATCCTGCGAGTAGATCACTCCCTCGTCGATCACCGGAGTCGAGGCGTAGCTGCCGAAGTTGCTGGTGCCCGGGATCGGCGCGGTCCAGGCGACCGCGAGGCTGCCGACGTTGGAGCTGTCGATCTCGCTTTTCGGGTTGCGCGTGTTGGCGGCGTCGACCCCGGGATATCCCGAGCCGGTGAAGCTGGCTTTTTCGTCCTCGGCTGAGGATGAGGAGCCGCAGCCGGCGAGCGCCAAAAGGGAGACGAAGACCAGCATCGCGCTCAGCGCTGCTCTGGCCCGAACGGGCCGGCTACCCCTACCCCCGCTGCTCATTGCGCGACCTTATGTGACTGGTTTGTGGGTGTCAAGTACTCAAGGACAAAGGGCTGCAAAACACGGTTGGAAAGCAGCCCGAGGGCGCCGAGGTTGGCAAAGCCCGGCCCCTGGCTCAGACCGGCCAGGCCGGGGACCTGAAGCCGCGGGCGCATTCCGGCCAGCTCGAGGTGGCGGCCGATCGGCGCTTCGGTTCCGGCGGGCTGGTCCCAGAGCGGTCCTACTCGCCTCTCTATCTCCTCCCGCACCGGGTCCGGGAAGAGCGTGCGCAGCTGCGCCAACAGGTCGAAGCCGGTGCAGTTGGCGACGTAGTCGTGCTCGCGGCTGACCGTGCCCTCGGGTGACTCGTAGTCGAGCCGCACACCCTCGCCGCCCGCCGCCGCGCCGACGTCGGTGACGCGGCCGGTGACGAAACCGCAGCGGTCGTCGTAGGCGATCGCCGACAAGCTCGGCGGGTCGAAGACGCCGCGGTCGGAGTGCTTGACGAAGTCGCGCCGCGTCTGCAGGTCGAGCGAGCCCCATTCGACCGTGTCGGGATTGGAGAAGACGCGGTTCTCGAGGAAGCTCTCGCCGCGGCTCATCGGCAGCATCGGCGTGTAGATCGTGAAGCGGCAACGGGGCCGCAAGCCGCGCAGGAACATCGTCGCGCTGAGCGCGCTCTCGCCGCCGCCGACGATCGCGATGTCGAACTGGCGGTCGTCGGGAATGCGGGCGAACTCATCGCGCTTGCTGTCACAGTGGAAGACCCGATCGGCGACCGCGGGCTCGTGCGGGAAAGCGCGGTGGATCCCGGGGCCGGTCAGGACCAGGGCGCCGCCGCTGTGGCGCGAGGTTCCGCCATCCTCTTCGGCTTCGACCACCCAGCGCTCGCCCGCCTCATCGAGCGCCACCTGCGAGACCCGGGCGCGCAGGTGCTCGACGCCCTCGGTCGCCCGCGTAAGCACCCAGGTCAAGTACTCGCCGTAGTCGCGGTGGCGCACCGGCGGTGAGCCGGCGTCGACCCAGCGCGCGTAGCGGCGCTTGCTGATCATGTGCTGTTGCCAGGTGAACTGCGCCAGCGAGGCGTCGATCGCCTCGCCCGCCTCGCCGAACTCGATATGGCTCTGGTAAGGGAAGCCGACGTCCTTGATCGGCGTCACCGCCAGCGGCTCCTCGCCCGAGGTCATCCCGTTGCGCCCCTTCCAGGAGGCGGCGACCTCGGTCCCCTCGATCACCAGGATCGAGAGCTGGGCGAGCCCGAGGCTGTTGAGGATGTGGACCTTGGTCGAGATCCCGGCGGCCTTGGCGCCGGCCCCAACGACTATGAGGTCATATTCAGCCATGGCACCCCCAGGTGCAACGCTTTGTGGCGCCGCTACGGACGTAACACGTTGCGCCTCTCATGCGAGGACGGTGCTCCGAGGTTTGGCGACGACGAGGCCGTGCTGGGCGGGGCTGAAGGCGATCGCTGACCTGCTCACCCGCTCCGAGCCCGACTCGACCGGGCTCAGCTCGACCTCCTCGAGCACGGTGCGGACCACACGCTTCATCTCCTGTTCGGCGTAGCTGGCGGCGAGGCAGCGGCGGGCGCCGCCGCCGAAGGGGATCCAGGTCGGCACGGCCGCGCGCCGCTCGAGGAAGCGCTCGGGGATGAAGCTGCCCGGATCCTCATAGATCTCGGCGCTGTTGTGGACCAGGTAGACGCAGGGGGCCACCAGCGTGCCGCCGGGAAGCTCGTAGCCGCCCAGGGTCGCCGGCCTCAACAGGCGCCTCACCACGACCGAGACCGGCGGCCGCAGCCGCAGCGTCTCCTTGATCACCGCGTCCAGGTAGGCCTCCCCCTCGCCGGCGCGCACTTCCTCCTGCAGCCGCGAAAGCTTCTCGGGATGGCGCAGCAGCCGCTCGAAGACCCAGGCGAGCGAGCTCGAGGTGGGGCCGTCGGTGAGCAGGGTGAGCAGTTCGTCGCGCAGCTCTTTCTCGCTCAGCGGCGAGCCGTCCTCGTTGCGCGCCTCGATCAGGATCGAGACCGCGTCCTTGCGACCGTCCTCACCGGCGGCGCGGCGGCGCTGCACCTCGGCCAGCACCTCCTGCTCGACCGGCGCCATCGCCTCTCGCCAGCCGCGGCTGCGTTCGAGCCAGCGCGGGCCGAAGAGGGCGAGCTTGCGCAGGCGGCCTTCGTCATTGACCGTCTCGGTCAGGTTGGTCAGCAGCCCCCGCAGCCGGTCGAGCCGGCCTTCGTCGTCACCGAAGACCGCTCGCATCACCACCTCCTGGGTCAGCGCCTGCATCCGCGGCCAGAGCCTGAACGGCTCGTCAACCGGCCAGGCGCGCACTTCGCGGCGCGCCAGCTCGGTCATCAGCTCAGCGTCCTCGCGCATGCGCTCGCCGTGGAAGCGAGGCAGCATCATCTTGCGACGGGCCATGTGCTCGGGCTCCTCGCTCAGCATCACCGAGTGCGCCCCCAAAACGGGCCTCAGGGCCAGGTTTGGCACGCCAACGCCGAGGTCATCGGTGCCGGCGGAGAAGACGCGTTTGACGTCCTCGGGATCGGCGAGCAGGACCCAGGTGCCGAGGTGGCGCAGGCGCAGCGTGAAGGTGGGGCCGTAGCGCGCCCGGCACTGCTCGAGAAAGGGCAGCGGATCGCGCGACCAGCGCCGCGATTGCAGCAGCCTCGGGATGCGGGGGCCGGGAGGCAGCGCGCTCACCCCTCGCTCCCTTCGGCCGCGCTCACCGCTCCCTCCATCAGCTCGTCCTCGAGCTTGCAGGTGGCGCCGATCAGCAGCTCGAAGAGCGCCGCGGTGAAGTCTTCCGGCAGGTTGACGGCGGCGCCGCGGGCGAGGTAGCGGGCCCGCACCTCGGCGACCCGCTCGGGCTGCATCATCGGGATCCCCCGCTCACTCTTGTACGCGGCGACTTCGCGGCAGATCTCAAAACGCTCGCCCAGCAGCCGCGCGATCTCCTCATCGATCGGATCCAACCGCCGGCGAAACGGCTCAAGCCCGTTGTCGCTCACAACAGCCCCTTCCGGTGCGCTTTATGGACCCCTGGAGTACAAAAGGCGCACCGGAAGCTCATTGCGCCGATCCTCCGAGCAGGCCGCTGACGAAGGCGAAGCTGCATGCCGCCAGCGAGTCGAGGGCATAGCCCCCCTCCTGGATCACACAGACGGGGCGGCCCGAGGCGGCGAGCAGCCTGCCGATCTCGGTGAAGATCTGCGGCTCAAAGCCCCAGGACCCGTGCGGGTCGCCGGCGACGATGTCATAGCCGAGCGAGACGACGAGCGCGGCCGAGGACTGGGCCAGCGCCTCGACCGAAACGGCGACCGCGTCAAGGTAGGTCGCGGCATCGGGACTGCCGGCGAACTCGACCACGACTTCGCGCTCGCTGCTCGGATCCACCGTGCCGGCGGCGACGTTGGTCACCGGCGAGGCGTGCAGCGAGTGCAGGCTGGCGTCGGCCATCGTCTCGACGATCGCGGCGGTGCCGTTGGGGTAGTGCAGATCGATGTCGAGGATCCCGACCGGTCGCACTCCCGCCTCGTGGAGGGTCTGCACCGCCGCCGCGGCGGTGTTGAGGTAGCAGTAGCCGGCGAACCAGGCCGGCCCGGCGTGGTGGCCGGGCGGGCGGCAGAGGGCATAGGTGAAGGGGGCGCCGGCGGCGAGCCGTTCCGCAGCGGTAATCGCCGTCCGCACCCCCTCCCGCGCCGCCTCAACCAGGCCTGCGCAAACCGGTATGTCGGGTGGCAGCCCCGGCGGTGTCAGCTCCGGCATTACCACCGGCTCCTCGGAGACCTCCGCCAGCGCTTCCAGGTAGTCGGGCTCGTGCAGCACGCTCAGGGTCTGCTCGACGTCTTCGCTGTCGGCGTCGGCGTCGGCGGCGTGCACGCCCGAGTGGCGCAGCATGCCGCGGCGCAGCTCCTCCATGCGCCGGTTGTCGTCGACCCCGGGCAGGATGCGGCCGCCTTCGAGGATCCAGTGGGCGGAGTCGCCGTTGCCGTCGCCGCTGCGTTGCTCGACCAAAAGCAGCTCGGCGCTCACAGCTTCCTCCGCATCCGCGGGCCCAGCGGCGCGAAGCCATTGGCGAGGTAGAACGCCTCGGTCGCGCCGAGGTTCTCAAAGCTCTCCCGCGGCAGCCCGACCTCGACTCTCCTTGCCCCCTCCTCCCGGGCCAGCTCGAAGAACGCCGTCAGCAGCTCGCGGCCGACCGCCCGGCTGCGCCAGTCCGGGTGCACCCAGAGGTCTTGAATCGTGCCGTAGCGCCCGGGAATGTGGATCGCGTGCTGCCAGCTGGCGGCGAGGACCCCGACGATGCCGTCCTCGCCCCCTGCCTCCGCCACCAGCAGCGCGCCGGCCCTGCCATCCCTGGCAAGCTCCCGCGTCGCCTCCACCAGCTCCGCCGCCGGTGGACCGGCGCCGCTCAGCTCGACCAAAAGGTCCGAGATCGCGACCGCGACTTCCGGCGCGTCGAGCACCGATGCCTGCCGCACGCGCAGGCGCGGGTGCAGGGGGCGGTGCTCGGTCCCGGCCTCGCTTGCCGCCGCTTCGTTCACGCTGCCTCCGCCGCCGCCCGGGCCGGCTCGAGCTCGACGCTCCAGGAGTCCTGGGAATCGCTGCCGGTGACCGTGCGCGCGATCGCCGCCATCGGCGCTCGCGCCTTGAGCAGGATCTCGTCGAACTCGTCCTCGCGATCGGACTGCATCACGATCGCACCACCGGCGCCGATCGTGGTCCGCCCCGGCCGCATCACGATCGTGCGGATGACGATGCTCAGGTCCATCACGCCGTCGAGCCCGAAGTAGCCGATCGCGCCGGAATAGACGCCGCGCGCCTCGTCCTCGATGTCGTCGATGATCTCCATCGTGCGCAGCTTCGGCGCCCCGGTCATCGAGCCGCCGGGAAAGCAGGCGTGGGCGCACTCGACCGCGCTGCGACTGGCCGGCAGGGTGCCCTCGACGGTCGAGATCAACTGGTGCACGGTGGCGTAGTCCTCGACCACCATCAGCTCGGGGACCGCGACGCTGCCGACCTCGCAGACGATGCCGAGGTCGTTGCGCAGCAGGTCGACGATCATCAGGTGCTCGGCGTAGGTCTTTTCGTCATTGGTCAGCTCCGCCTTCAGGGCCGCGTCGCGGACCGGATCGTCGGAGCGCGAGGTCGTGCCCTTGATCGGGCGCGCCTCGACCCGGCGCTCGCGGTCGACCGAGAGGAAACGCTCCGGCGAGGAACTGACCACGGCGACCTCGCCGAGCTTCAGGTAGGAGGCGAAGGGCGCCGGGTTGCTGCGGCGCAGGTTGCGGTAGAGGTCGAACGGGTCGGGACTGGCGTCGGTGGAGATCTGGTCGGTGAGGCAGACCTCGTAGGACTCGCCGGCGGCAAGTTCGGCCTGACTGCGGGCGATGTCGGCGAGGTACTGCTCACGCCCGCGGCCGCAGCGGAAGCTGACGTGAGTGTCACTCGGCTCGCCGAAGGCGGGCTCGGCGAGGGTGACGACCGCGGGCGGCTCGGCGAGGACCTCGCGCACGACCCGCTCGGCCTGGTCGAGCCAGAGCTCCGCGCCGGGATCATCGCCATGGCGGATCGCGAGCAGGTGGGTGCGATGGCGCACGTGGTCGACCGCGATCAGGCGGTTGGCGAGCATCAGCACCGCGTCGGGCACGTCGGAGCTGTGTTGGTTGGAGGCGCCGCAGTCGGCCTTGCACTCGTAACCGAGGTAGCCGACAAAGCCGCCGAGAAGATCGGGTGCCGAGCTGGCGGGACGCTCGATTGAGCGCTTCGCCACCTCGCGGTCGAGCAGTTCGAAGATCGAGCCGCGCTCGCTCGTCGTCCCCTCGCTGCCGTGGACGCGAACCGTACCGGCCTCGACGTCGTACTCGAGCACGCAACGATCGGGACCGGCGCTGGTGCCGAGGTAGGAGCTCTGCGCGAGCCGGGTCGGAGCGTCGGCGCTGTCGAGCCAGAAGGCGTACTCCTGATCGCCGAAGAGCCGTTCGAAGAGGGCCTCGGTCGAGGCCTCGCCGGGGATCGTCCGCATCTGCAGCTCGGCCTTCGCCGTACCGGCCGCAGTGGGCCGGTTGCGGCGAGGGGCGCTGTCGGGCCGCTTGGTCGCCCGCACTGGCGGCTCTTTGCGCTGGCGGGCCAGCGCGTAGAAGTTCTCGACCAGCTTGGCGCCGTGGTCGGTGGCGATCGACTCGGGATGGAACTGCACTCCCCACAGCGGCCGGCTGCGGTGTTCGATCCCCATCACGACGCCGTCGTCGGCCCAGGCGCAGACGTTGCCTTCCGGCCCCATGCCGGTGATCGCCAGCGAGTGGTAGCGGACAACCGGGAAGCCTTGCGGGATGCCGGCGAAGAGGCCGTCGCCTTCGTGGAAAATGCGGCTGAGGCGGCCGTGCATCGCCTCGGGGGCGCTGCGCACGTCGCCGTCGAGCATTTTCCCCAGCCCCTGGTGGCCAAGGCAGATGCCCAGCACCGGGATCTCGCTGTAGCGGAGGATGTCGTCACAGACGCAGAAGTCGTGCCAGCGGCCGGGCGTCCCCGGGCCGGGTGAGAGCACGATCGCGTCGAAGTCCCAGCGCTCCAGCGCCCGCCAAGACACCGCGTCGTTGTCGACGACGATCGGCTCCTCTCCGGATACCCCCGCGAGAAGGTGAAAGACGTTGTAGGTGTAGGAGTCGTGGTTGTCGATCAGCAACGTTCTCATCGCGCCACCTCCAGTCCGAGGCCGCGAGCGCCCTGGGCGAGCGCCGCCTGCGTCGCCTCCTGCACGTGCGGCTCGCGATCGGCCTCGAGGTACCAGCGCGAGAGGTGGGCGACGTAGCGGGCCAGCGGACTGACGTCGAGCCGCTCGACCGCCTGCATCAGGTGCCGCCGGTACATCTCCGACTGGACGACGGCAAAGCGATAGTCGGGGTCCTCGGCCGGCTCGGCTACAGCCATGCCGGAGCCGCCACCGTTATGGGCGCGGGCTCGCGCCAGGTCCCAGCCGAGGCTCTGCTCCTCGCGCAGCAGCTTCTCCGGTTCGAAGTCGAGCGGTTTGGTGTTGGTGTGCATGAGGAAGTAGCCGAGCGCTACTTGGGGCACGATCGCTTCGGCGGCCGGGTGGCCGCGACGCACCGCGGCCCGCGCTTCTTCCCCGTCCATCGCCGTATCGATCCATTCCGCCAGCTCGTCGATCAAGAGCGCGTTCTGCTTGCTCGAGGAGACCGACTCGCTCTGTTTGGAGACCATGCCGTGGAAGATGTCGTGGGCGGGATGGTTGATCTCGGCGCCGGCCCCCTTGGCCATCATCTCGTCCATCAGCTGGCGCCGGCAGGTGACATGGGCGACCCACTCGAGGCCGCAAACCTGGATCGAGGTCGTGCCTTCCAGCCCTGGAGCGGACATCCAGTAGGCGAGCGCCCGCATGTGCTGGGTGGGCAGGCCGTCGGCGCGCAGCAGCGGCATTTCCTCCAGCTCCTCACGGTCGGTGAGGTAGATCACGGCGCCGTCGGGACGGCGCTGCAGCATGCCGTGCTCCAAGCCCAAGTTGGAGAGCTCGGCAACCTCGGGCAGGAAGTCGGACTCGAAGAAGACGCGGTCAAAGGAGATGCCGAGCCGGGCGAGCGTCTTGCGCTGGCCCGAGATCACCCAGGCGCGCGTCTTTGACCAGAGCTCAATCGCCGCCTGGTCGCCGTCGAGCACCCGCTGCAGCAGCTCGTCGGCGTTGTCGTTGTGGACGTCGACCTCGCGGGTCAGCGAGCTCGCCGGGTTGTCGTCGCGCCCGGTTAGCGAAGGTCCGGACTTGACGTACTCGGCGTAGCAAGCGCCGACGAAGTGGTCGCTCTTCTCGCCGCTGTCAAGCGAGGACTGGGTGTGGCGGCCGCTCTTGACCACGCCGGCCATCGCCTCGCCCATGCTGCGGCCGACGTCGCAGATGATGCTGCGTCGCTCGACCTTGCCGCCGGCCTCGGTCAGCGCCGCGCCGAGCGCATTGCCGAGCGCCAGGTTGCGCAGATGGCCGATGTGCAGCGCCTTGGTCGAGTTGGCGTCCCAGAAGTTGAGCGCGTAGGTCCCGCCGGCGGCGAGGTCGGTGTGCTCGGGGGCCTCGCCGGCGGCAAGCGCGGTGCCGGTGCTCTCGACCCACTGGTTGGAGAGCCGCGCCCAGACCTGCTTGCCGCCGCGATCGACCGCCTCGATCCAGGGATCGGCTTCGAGCCGCTCCAGCGCGGCTAGGGCGTCGGCGTCGTCCTGCCAGCCCTTGACGCAGGGCACCAGCATCAGGTCGAAGCGATCGTGCGGCTGGTACGGCGCCCGCGCTGCCCACAGCGGCCGCTCGCCCGCACCGGTCGCCACCTCATCGAGATGGTCAAAGAGATTGCTCGCCATAGCCGGTGTTGATTCCATTGGCAATGCACCAGCCGGGGCTCGAACCCGGATCTCCGGCTTTTAAGGCCGGCCCTTTGACCGATTAAGGCACTGGTGCGCTATGGGTAGGGCTCGTCGTCAAAGCCCGGGGACTCCTCCCGAGAGTCCGCAATCTCTTGATCGCTCCAGATTTCCCGCGCATCCTAGCAACTCGAGGCGTACCAAAGGACGAACGTCGGAATATCCCAGATCCCAGGCGGCTATCGCTGCTGCGGTGACCCGGCCCGACTCAGGCAGGGACTCGATCGAGATCCGCGGTCTGCTCGAGGAACGCTGCCAGCTCGGCGTCCAGGCGCTTCGGCTTGAGCCGCCACTCGAAGATCGAGCTGGCCACCACCAGGCGTCCGTTCGTAAGCTCTTCGGCGAGCATGCCTGAGTCGCTGAAGGGGTGGATCGGGTCGCGCGAGTGGCCGACGATCAGGGCCGGCTGCTCGATTTGCCGGCGCAGTTCTCGGTGCGGCGCCGTCTCCCCCAGCAGCAGACCCTCGAGCACGGCGCCCGAGGGCCCGGGGCTCTGGCGCACCCAGTCGAGGCCAATGTCGACGAGGTAGTTGGTGCGGGGCACAAGCGACGTGAAGCGCGAGGTCAGCTCGAAGACCGGCCGGCCCATCCGCAGCCCGAGCAGCACCGGCGTGAAGGCGCCGGCAACCGCCGGCAGAGCATTGTCGAGCACCGGCATCTCGATGAAGAGCCCGCGAACGCGCTCGGGATTTCGCACCGCCAGCTCAAGCGTGACGTTTGCCCCCAAAGAGGTGCCGCCAACGACCGCGGAGCCCAGCTCCAGGTGGTCCAGCAGCGCCGCCACCTGACGGGCGAAGAGTGGCATCGAGTAAAGCCGCAGGTCCTCGGGCCGGTCGGAGCGACCGTGGCCGAGCAGGTCGACGCAGATCACCCGATTGCCCTCGCGCGCCAGCGCCGGACCCAGCCGCTCGAACATGCGCCGGTTCATCAGCAGTCCGTGGACTAGGACCAGCACGCGCTCGCCCTCCCCGTAGGAGTCGTACTCGATCCGGTGACCCTCGTAGAGGAAGTCGCCCATGGTCGTAAGCCTAGACTCGGCGCAGGCCCGCTTCGGCGGCGCCCTGCTCAAGGGCATCGAGGCCGAAGCCGTCCACCGGCCCAAGCGCCCCAGTGCCCTGCAGACCCCCGGCCGCGGCGCGCTCCGCTGCCCAGGCGATGATCGCGCCGGTGAAGGTGTAGACGTCGATGCCGGCGAGGTGGACCGCCGACAGCACCCGGCCGCCCGGATCGAGCGCTTCGGCGACGACCTCCGAGCCCGAGCGCGCCCGCTGCTCGGCGTCTGGGCCCCCGGTCGAGCCCTTGATCGACCGCTCGAAGACTCGCTGCAGGGTCGACTTGACGGCGGGGACGCGAGTGACGGCGGAGACCCCCAGGGAGACGATCGACAGCGCCCGGGAGGCGCCGCCGAACCAGCCCAGATAGACGTCGACGTCCTGCAGCCCGGGATGAATCCGAGGCAGCGCGAAGGCCTCGCTGCTACCAGCGGAGATTGCCTGGCGCCTGCGACCGGAGAGCTCGAAGCCATGGACCCGGGGAGCGCCGCGGTCGGTCACGACCCTCCCCTCGTGCCAGCGGTACCCCGGCTCGAGGAAGGCGCCCGCCGCGGAGGACGCGGTGCCGCCGCTCATCCGACTCGCCTTCATCTCGCCGCGCATGAAATATCCGATCCGGACCGCGCTCGCGGCCTCGCCGGCATCGCGCAGGGCAAGCGCACCGGCCAGGTTCCCCGGCACCCAGTCGTAGCCGAAGGCAGTCATCAGGCCGCTGCCGGCAGCCTCGGCGCGCGCTCCCTCCCGCTCGAAGACGCGACGGATGAAGGCCGGCTCACCGGTCGAGTCGATGTAGTGAGCGCCGGCGCCGATCGCGGCGTCGAGAGCCGCGTCACCCCAACGGGCAAAGGGACCGACCGTCGTCACCAGCACGTCACCGGCCTCAACCAGGGCGGCGATGCTGGATGGCCGCGAGATGTCGGCGACCGCCGCCTCGAGCCCGCCGAGCTCAGCCGCCAGCGCCTCGAGCCGCCCCCGATCGCGGCCGGCCAGCGTCGGCTTGATGCCGCGCGCGACCAGCTGCTCGGAGACCAACCGACCGGTGTAACCGGTGGCGCCGAAGACGATGATGCGACCAGCCATTGCGTCGCAGCCTAGCCTTTCCGAACGCCGTTCAGGCGTCGGCGCCGACTACGCGGCGAAGCGCTGTTCGGACCGGGCGCGGGCCTTTGCTGCCTCGACCTCGCGGTCCTTGGCCGGGGCCGCGGTTACGAGTTCGTCAAGCAGCTGCGCTGAGATCTCGGCCACGGCGTCAACCGCCCGCTCAAACGCCTCCGCATTTGCCTGCGAGGGTTTCGTGTAGCCACTGATCTTGCGCACGTACTGCAGCGACGCCGCCCGCACCTCGTCCTCATCCGCAGGGGGATCGAAGTTGTAGAGGGTTTTGATGTTTCTGCACATGCCTGAATCCTAGGGACTGCCCAGCTCGATCAGGCAGCAGCGCTACTGCGCCGCGCCCAGAGCCTGGGTGATCTCGGTGATCGCCGCGCTCTCGGCCTTGCTGATCGCCTCGTCGCCCTCCTTCTTGGCGCCCGCCACGCGATTTGCCACCGCGATGACGAAGAGGCGGTAATCACTGACCTCCTCCGCGGTCGCCTTCTGCCCGACCAGCGCGACCGCTTCGCGAATCCGCTGCAGGCCGTGCTCCTTCATCTCCTCGGGCGAGTGCGCCTTGGCGTGGTCCATCTCCGGCTTGCTCGAGACCAGCTCGTCGAGGAGCGCGGAGTCGCCGTGCTGCTTACGGGCCTCTGCATATGCCTTGGCCATTGCGAAGACCTCACGGAAGGTGCCGCCCCGCTGCGCGGTCGAGACGATCATCCCGGCGCTGGTCGGCCCCTCGCGGACCACATCCCACTCCTCGGCGCTGAAATCGGCACTTCCCGTCATCGGCAAATCTCCTCTCGAAGGCTCCTTGGACGTCTCACGCTACTCGCCCGCTCCGGGGTTTGCGATATCTCGACTTGGGTAAAGAGCGAGCATGCGCAGCCCCGACACGAGGACCCGGCCGCATCCGGGGGACGTTTGGATCAGCCGGCCCCCTTACCTGTTTCTCGCCCATATCCTCGCCGTCGACGACCACTGCGATCCAGCCGTTGTCAGTTACGTCCTGCACGACGAGGACGGGTTCGTCCTCGAGCAGGTCAGCGAGGCGACGCTGGACCGCGACTGGTGGCACTCGTTCCGGCCGATGGAGCGCCGTTACGGGTAGTTCCGCGCGCTTGGCTTGGGATACGCTCGCCGGACCAGCCCCCTAGCTGGCTGCATCCGCGAGCGCCAACCAGGATCGAGGAACCATGACCAAGTCAGACAGCGCCGAAGAGGCCGCGATGCTCTACGGCAACCGCTTCCTCACCGAGGACGCCCCCGACGGCCCCTTCCCGGCCAGCGGTATGTCCGCCCTCGACGCGATGCGGCTGGTCGACGAGGAACTCGCGGTCGAGGGGGATCCCAACCGCAACCTGGCGACCTTCGTCACCACCTGGATGGAGCCCGAGGCGCAGCGGCTGATCTCCGAGAACCTCTACCGCAACTTCATCGACCACGCCGAGTACCCGATCTCGGCCGAGATTGAGCAGCGCTGCATCCGCATGCTCGCCGACCTCTTCAACGCGCCGGGAGAGACCACCGGCGCCCGTACGCAGGGGTCCTCGGAGGCGATCATGCTCGGCGCGCTCTCGCTGAAGTGGAAGTGGAAGCAGCGGCGCGAAGCCGCATCGCAGCCCGTCGACAAGCCGAACCTGGTCTTCGGCGGCGACGTGCACGTGGTCTGGGAGAAGTTCTGCCGTTACTTCGACGTCGAGCCGCGGATCGTGCCGCTGCAGGAGGGCAAGTACGTGATCGGGCCCGAAGACGTCGCGCCGCTGGTCGACGAGAACACGATCGGCGTCGCCGCCGTGCTCGGCACCACCTTCACCGGCCACGCCGACGACATCGCCGGCATCAACGACCTCCTGCTCGGAATCAAGAATGAGAGGGAACTCGACGTGCCGCTGCACGTCGACGGCGCCAGCGGCGGCTTCGTCTGGCCCTTCCTCTACCCCGACTCGAAGTGGGACTTCCGGCTCGAGCAGGTGCGCTCGATCAACGTCTCCGGACACAAGTTCGGCCTCGTTTACCCGGGCGTCGGCTGGCTCGTCTTCAGGGAGGAGAGCGACTTGGCCGAGGACCTCGTCTTCTACGAGAACTACCTGGGCAAAACCGACGCCACCTTCACCCTCAACTTCTCCACCGGCGCCTCGATGGTCCTCGCCCAGTACTACAACTTCGTCCGCTACGGGCGACAGGGCTACGCCTACATCATGGAGGCGATGCAGAAGAACGCCCGCGCCCTCGCCGACCGGCTGCAGGAGTGCGGCGACTTCGAGCTGATCGGCGCCGACAAAGAGCAGCTACCGCTGGTCGCCTTCAAGCTCATTGAGGGCAAGAACTACGACGAGTTCGACCTCTCCTGGCAGCTCTCGGCCGAGCGCGGCTGGATGCTGCCCGCCTACACCCTGCCGCCCAACGCCGAAAGAGAGAAAGTGCTGCGGGCGCTGGTCAAGGAGACGCTGAGCCGCGAGCAGGTCGACCGGCTCGCCGACGACATCGCGACGGCCTGCTCTACCCTGGAAAAGAAGGGCGGCGCCCACCCCTCCGAGCGCAAGCAGGTCAAGACCGGCACCGGCTACTGAGCGGGCGGGTCGGATGAGCGCCAGCAGCGTCGCCGTAGTCACCGACAGCACGACTTACCTTCCTCCGGAGCTGATCGAGCGCTGGGGGATCGAACAGGTGAGCCTCTACGTCGGCTGGGGAGACGAGCGCCTGCCCGAGAAGGAGTACGAGCTCGACGCTTTCTACGCCCGGCTGCGCGATTCGCCCGATCTCCCCTCGACCTCACAACCCTCGGTCGGCGATTTCCTCGCCTGCTTCGAACCGCTTGCGGCCGAGGGGCGCGACATTGTTTCGGTGCACATCGCCAGCGGCCTCTCGGGCACCTATGAGAGCGCCGTCGAGGCGGCGCGAGTCATCGCCGACAAAGGCATGCCGGGACGGGTCGAGATCGTCGACGGGCAGACCGGCGCCGGCGGGCTCGGCTGCTTGGTCCTGGCTGCGGCTGGCGCGGCCGAGCAGGGCCTGGCCCTGGGCGCGGTCATAGACACCATCCACAAGACCCGAGAGGGACTCGAGATGTGGTTCTGCCTCGACACCCTCGAGTATCTGCGCAAGGGCGGGCGCATCGGCGCTGCACAGGCCCTCGTCGGCTCGGCGCTGAAGATTAAGCCGATCCTCACCTTCGGCACCGAGATCACCCCGGTCGGCCGCGTCCGCACCCGCAAGCGAGCAATGCAGCAGATGGTCACCTACCAGCACGAGCTCCAAAGTCGCGGCGCCACGGACTGGTTCGTCCAGCACGCCCAATCGCTCGGCGACGCCAATGCCCTGGTCGCGCAGGGAGCCGAGATCTCCGGCAAGGAGCCACTCTTTTGCACCCAGGTCGGCCCGGTCCTCGGCGCCCACCTCGGCTCCGGAGTGCTGGTCGGCGGAATCGGCTGCCAATCCAGGTGAACTGAATTCGTACCAAAGTTATCCAGTAGTAATCAAGGACAGTAGACTTGACCTCGGGCAGGGGATGCCCACACCGCAGACACGGGGGTAAGGGTGGGTTCAGAAATGACAACTCGTCGGTCAGGCGAGACGACCTGGTGCTACGACGAGGCGAGGAAGATAAGGGACGCCGAGCGAGATCAGGCGCTCAAGCTTGACACCGTCTGCTGGCCACAAGAGGCGCCCGAGGGCTGGCTCCGCGGCGAGGACCATCTCTTCCGGTACATCAGGAGTTGCCCCGAAAGCGAACGGAGCGGAGAGGCACCCGCCCAAAAGGGCCAGCTCGCCGTGTCGCTTCGGGAGTCACTTCATCGCTTTCCCTCGGCGCCGATCCGAGGAGTCCAGCGATTTCACGAGTACCACAACACACCGCCGGCGGCGGAGAATCTGCACACGTATCGGGTGCTGACCTCGTGCACGCCGCCTAAGCGAATAGGGAGGATATTCCTCTTCCACAACGGCCTCAACGAGCTGGATCGGATGGGCCTCTACTACCAGCTCGCCTCGGAGATCATCGCCTCGCACTCTGCCGATCCAGACGCCGAGGAGAAAGAGGGAGTTGCCTGCATCCTGCGCCCCTTTCCGGGGCATCTCACCCGTGCGCCGTTCGCCGAATTCGCCGAAGAACCGCTGCACAGGTACCTCTGGGACGGCTCCTACCTGTACTCCCAATTCCTCCGTTACATGATCGAGACCCAGTGGTTCCTCAGCGCCATCGTCAAGCGCTCGCGCTACCGCAGCCCGTCGGGGGCCGAGCTGCTGCTGGAGGAAGAGGACCCGGAGAACAGCAGGCTTGACACCAAATTACTTTCAGAAGAGGTGTCGGAAAAGTGGCGTGATCTGCGCCAAGCATCAGTCGACGCGGTCAAAGCCACCAAAAAAGAGGGCTCAAAGGTCCAAGGACTGAAACCCGAACCGTCCGATCCCGCCCTCCTCTTCGGCGAAACCATCGCCTCGCTTCGCGACGTCTTGAAACTCGACGAATGGAAAGACCTCGGCGGAGCCCTGGATCGGGACGGCTACGAAGAAGAGCCGACCCTGCACGTGGTCGGCTACAGCCTCGGCGGATTCACCGCCCAGTCGGTGTTCATGTCGTGGCCGTTCGTGATCAGCTCCTGCGCCACCCTGCTCTCCGGTGGCGCATTGCGAGAACTCTCGCCGACGGCCTTTGCCCATCCCGAGGAATGGCAGACGGTGTTGCACTCGCTGCGCTATGAGCTCGACGAGGGCATGCTCGACGATCGCTTCGAGACAAGCTCCAAAATGGTTGATGGCGAGAACAGGGAAACGGTCGCCGGTCTGGACCGCGAGCTGTACCACTACCTGCAGCGGACCTTCTACGAGGTGTTCCAGCAGGAGTACCGCGGCAGCTACGAAAGCCGGGTCGAGGCTTTTCGACAGCGGCTGCTCTTCGTGGTCGGCGGCGACGACCCGATCGTGCGCCCTGACAGCGTGCTCGATTCGGCGCCCTCCGGCGGCATGAATCTGCTCGAGATCGGCGGCCTGGGGCACTTCCTGGGCAATGACCCCAAGGGGATCGAGGAAACGCAGCAGCGCCGCTTCTGGTTGCCGGAGGTGGGCGGCCTGATCGGCCGGTTCTCGATCGAGGCGGCGGAGCGCCACCTGGCCGAGCGGGCGGGCAATTGGCTGAACGGAGATCTGGAGGTGACGGCCGATGCGACCGACGAAAAACCACTGGCGGGCGTGGAGGGAGCCGATCGGGAAGAGGAGAGCCGAAGCACGACGGTCAAGCTGATGAGCGACCGCGAGCGGCTGGAACTCCCGGGTGACGGAGCCCTGGCGAGCACCAACTTCGGCGCCTGCCTCAACGATCTGCTCGCCCGGCAGGAGCCCGACTTCGAAGGCAAGGGTCACCTTTTTGTGCTGAGGAACGAGATCCCAACCCTGCTACTCCCCCCGCGCGCCGTGCAGCGACGGGCGCGGGCCCTGTACCACGACGATCGCCGCATCGTCAAATATTGCCGCGAAGTGAACAGCCGGGCGGAAGCGTTCGGCGCGATGGAGAGGTCGAGCCTGGTCCTGCCGTGGAATGCCCACGACATAATGAAGCTCCTCGACCCGTCGCACAGATTTCCCAGCCAAGCGGAGGCCGCCGTCGGTCAGATCGCCGAAGAGATAACCGTCGACAAGGTCTGGCCCAGATGCAAAGAGACCCTCGCTGCGCTTGAGCAGAAGCGGCCGGGCTCCATAAGGATCTTCGATGGCCGGAACCCCCTGCAGGACTACGCCGGTTTGGGCGAGCGAGCAACCCAGTTGATTGAAGCCATGAGGGAGAGCAGCGAGTCCACTCCCTACGTGCCGTCTCTGCCCGATTGCTGGCTGTGGGTGACTCCCGAGTTTCTTGGCCGCAAAGACCCGACGCCAGCGGAGGAACGAGAGGCGCTTATTGCAAATGCGCAGGAATTCGGCGGTGACAACGTCAAAAGCCTGGCCGAAGCACTACGTGACGACCACGTGCGGGCTATAACGGTCTCCCGGGCGAGGTACAACCCGCGATTCCGCGGCAAGCTAGTTCTCAACGCGCGTGCACTTCAACAGGTTCTCACCCACGTCGCGCTCTGTCTGGCTGTATCGCACCCTTATCCGGAGTTCGACCTCGAGGACTGCAAACTGAAGGACTAATTGGAGCGGGGACCGCGCTCCTGCTCCTCGACCGTGAGCTCGGCGGTCGGGAAGGCCTCGAGTCGCTCGTCGGGAATCGGCTCACCGCTCTGCACTGAGATCCCGTAGGTGCCGGCGCCGAGCCGCACCTCGGCCCGATCGACCGCGGCGAGCTGTCGCTTCAGGTCCTGGACCCGGCCGGCATCGAACTCGTCCTGGTAGAGCCCCTCCGAGTTCATCTCGCCGGGCTCGACTCGCGCGTCGCCCTCCTCGGGCCCCTCGCGTTCGACCGCGGCGATTTGCTGCTCAATCTGCTCGCGCTCGCGGGCGAGCAGTTCTCTGGCGCGCTCGGGCTTCACGGCGCACACCGTAGCGCGCCCGCGGCCGCGGGCGCCGCCCGCGCAGTCGTAAAACAACGATGGTCTAGGGTCGTCGGGCGCGGTTTCGTAGCGCACAAACAATTGAGAGGCGGTCCCTTGGATCCTGTCGGATATGAGATGTGCACTCCTGAAGGCGGCAAGGGCGGTGGTGTTCGCGCGACTCGTGGCTTCCGCGCCGGCGAGACGGTGATGATCGGAGTGCTCGAAGGCGAGGTCGCTCGCAACGACTCCCACGCAACCCAGGTGAGTCGCACAAAGTGGGCCCGCCACGGCGGCCTCGGCCCCAAGGTCAACCACTCGTGCGCGCCCAACTGCGGCGTCGAACTGAATGAGACCGGCGCTTGTGACTTCGTCGCTCGCAGGTCGATCGCCAAAGGCGAAGAGATCACCTTCGACTACGCGATGCGCAACTACACGATCGAGCACTTCCCCGGTGGCTGCCTTTGCGGCGCCAATACCTGTCGTGGTGAAGTGACCGGCTGGAAGGATCTGCCGGAGGAGCGCAAGGCCGCCTACGAGGGCCTCGTCGCCCCTTACCTGCTCGAGATCGACCGCGAACTGGCTGTTTCGGTCGCCTGAGCCGGCGCCGGAGGATGAAAAAAGTAGGAAACGACCCCTAAAGGGCTAAAGGGGTTCCTCTCGCCTGTCGAACGGGTATGCGAGAGCCATGTTCCGATGCAACCAATGTCACACCGAGTACGGCGGGATCCGCGGGATCTCGATCGATAGCTGCCCGCGCTGCAGGCAGCAGGAGGGCGTGGCCGAGCTGCGTCACGCGAGTCCGGCGAACGCCGCCACCGGTTGGCGTTCCGGCGAATCGCCTCTCTCGAACTGGTCTCCACTTCCCCTGGTCGGCGCCATAGCCCAGCTCGACCAGGCAGCCCGGGTCTAGGCGCCTGGCCCTGGCGGCCGGCGGTGGCTATGTCCTGGTGCTGTCGGCCTGGCTGCTCGTGATCTACCGCGGGTCGCCGAGTCCGCAATTACCCGTCAAATAGACGGGTTTTCGCTGACTCGGCGTCGCTCGGCCACCAGGCGCGCTTGCCGCAGAGATAGGTGATCGCCGGGATCAGCAGGGCGCGGACTATGAAGGTGTCGAGGAGGACGCCGATTGCCACCGTGGCGCCGATCTGGACCAGCTCCTCCAGCGGCAGCAGGGTCAGGGTGGCGAAGGTACCGGTGAGGATCATGCCGGCGCCGGTGACTACTCCGCCGGTGTTCTCGAGAGCGGCGAGGACCCCGTCGCGGGTGCCCAGCACGGCCGCCTCCTCGCGGGCCCGGGTCATTAGGAAGATGTTGTAATCGACGCCTAGGGCGACCAGGAAGATGAAGGAGAGTAGGACGAGGTTGAAGGCGAGGCCGTTCGACCCGAGCAGGTCGGCGAAGAGGAAGGTGACTAGGCCGAGGGTTGCGGCGAACGAGGCGACGACGGTGACCATCATGTAGCCGGGCGCGGCGAGGGCGCGCAGGACCCCGACCAGGATCAGGCCGACCACGAGCAGGACCAGGGGCACGATCAGCCGCGTGTCGCGCTTGTTGGTCTGCTCGACGTCGTAGTTCTCGGCCGGGATGCCACCGACCAAGGCGCTGGGCGCTACGTCCTGGAGCTCATCGCGGATTCCCTTGACGAGATCCGCCGCCTCGCCCGAGTAGGGGTTGCCGCGCAGGACGATCGCGACTGCCGCCTCGGAGGAGACCGAAGACGGTGGGATCGGCACAGCGAGCTTGACCGACGGCAAGCTCTCCAGGCCCTTCACCGCCGCCTCGGCTTCGGAGAGGTCGACGACGGCGGTCAGCGGAGAGCCAAGCCCGGGCGGGAAGTGTTCGTCGAGCACTTCGGTGCCGCGGCTCGATTCGGTCGGGTGCGTTTCGCCCTCGCCGAACCCGATCGTGCCGTGGCTGACGAGGTTTCCAAGCGCGAGGACAAACAGGCCGGCGAATACGGCGACGACGATCGAACGAGGTCGCCGCCGGACGAAACCCGCGACCCGCGCCCAGCGGCCGCGCCCCTCCCCCGGCTCGGCGCCGCGCCCGGGCCAGAAGGCGCGTCTGCCGAGCAGCGAGAGGACCGCGGGCAGCAACGTCAGCGCGGCGGCCAACATCACCGCGATCCCGATCGCGAGGATCGGACCGAGCCAGCGGGTCGACTCGAGATCGGCCAGCAGCAGGACCAGCATCGCCGCGATCACGGTGCCGGCCGAGGCCGCGATCGGCCGCACGCTCTCGACCAGCGCCGCCGGCAGCGCCGCCCCCGGCTCCAGACCACGGTCGAGCTCCTCGCCGTAGCGGTGGATCAAGAGCAGCGAGTAGTCGGTGCCGGCGCCGAAGATCAAGACGAGGAGGAGAAAGGTCCCCTCAACGTTGACCGTGATCAGTCCCGACTTGATCAGCAGGTAGGTGATGCCGATCGCGATCAGGTAGGCGATGCCGACCGTCAGCAGCGGCAGCAATGCCAGCAGCGGGGCGCGGTAGACGAGCAGCAAAAGCAGCAGGACCAGCCCCAGCGTCGCGATCAGCAGCGTTTTGCCGGCGTCTTCGGCGACCCGCTCGAGATCGGCGGCGATGCCGCCCGGGCCGGTGACGTACGAGCGCAGGCCGGGGTGGCGGTGCGCGGCGAGGTAGGCGCGGATCTTGCCGACGCCGTCGACCACGGCGCCGCGATCGCTGGAGTCGATCGCCAGCGCCACTATTGCCGCTTCGCCGTCGCGCGAGACCGGCCCGATGCCGCGCGCGATCCTCGCCACGTCGCCCAGCGGCTGCCTAGCCTGGCCGGAGAACGGGGCGAAGACCGGCGTTGCCCCGGCGAGGCCGAGCCGGTCGAGCCCTTCGCCGAGCCCGCCGATCGCGTTGAGGTCAGCGCCCGTCAGGCCGCCTTTGCGATCAAACACGATCAGCACTGGCACGTCGTCGCCGCCCTTGAAATCGCGCTGGAGCAGGCCCACGACCTGGGTCGACTCGGCGTTCGCCGGCAGGTAGCTGCTCTGCCCGGCGGCGGTCACCTCGCCGATATGGGTCCGCCCGATCAGGCCGGCAATCCCCAACACGACCCAGACCCCGATCGTGACCCAGCGTCCGCGTGGGCCGGTCACGGCCGCGGCCAGTCGTTCGATCGGGGGCCGCGGGCGCACGGCGGAACCCTAGCCTCGCGATCAGCTTTGATACCTGCACCAGATGGCCGACGTCCCGCCCGACATCCTGCCGCCCGGATTGCGCCTCGTCTTCTGCGGAACCGCCGCGGGCACCGCCTCGGCCAGAGCGCGCGCCTACTACGCCGGCCCCGGCAACTCGTTCTGGGCCACCCTGCACGCGGTCGGCCTCACACCGGAGCAGCTGGAGCCGGCTGAATTCCAGCGGCTGCCCGAGTTCGGAATCGGCCTCACCGACATCTGCAAGCTCCGCCACGGCTCCGACGAGGAAGTTGGCACGGTCGAGTTCGACGTCGCCGGCTTCGAGCAGAAGATCGCCGAGGCCGAACCCGAGAACCTCGCCTTCAACGGCAAGAATGCCGCCCGCGGCGCGCTCGAACGCGACGTCACCTACGGCCTACAGGACGAGCGCCTGGGCGGCGCGACCCTCTGGGTGCTCCCTTCGACCTCGGGGGCCGCGCGCAGATTTTGGAAGATCGAGCCCTGGTACGAGATAGGGCAGAACTGGAGGACGTGATGATCGAGAGAATCGAGGCGATGCCCACCGGCACCGTCGGCTTCCGGGCTTCGGGCAAGCTCACCCGCGACGACTACCGGCAGGTCCTCGAGCCCGCCCTAACGGAGGCGGCCGAGTCTGGAGAGATCCGCATGCTCTTCAGCCTCACCGACTTCCAGGGACTTGAGCCCGGCGCCTGGTTCGACGACGTCAAGACGGGACTCGGCCTCGGCCTGGGGCACCACTCGGCCTGGAAACGCTCGGCAATCGTCACCGACGTCGAGTGGATCGGAAAGGCGTTTCAGCTCTTTGCCTGGATGACCCCGGGTGAGGTCAAAGTATTTCCCGAGATGAACCAGCTGGAGGACGCCAAGAGCTGGGTCGCCGCCCAGTAGGCGTATCGCTCAAGCGGGTTCCTGCGATTGCGGGGGCTCGTCCTCCACGGCCGCGGCCCTCGGCGACTCAAAGCAGGCCAAGGCAACGGTCACCGGTATCGACTCCTCGCTGCGCTTGGCGAGCCGTGCGGCCGCGGCCGCCATCCGTTTCGGCAGGCGCTCGAAAACCTCCTCCAGATCCTCGATCGTTTCGTCCCAGGCCTGCTGATCGAGATGGCCGGGCGACCAGGTGAAGTGGCGGTCTGTTCGAGTGTCGATCGTATCGGCGTTCATGGCATCCACAACTCGCTGCGTATAGCTCGCGAAGACGGCGCCCGTCATCCGCTGCTTGGCAGATTCCGGAAGGGTCGGCCAAGTCGACTGGTCAAAGAGAGACCGCTGCGTCGCGCGGTAGAAGTACTCGACGCCGCCCCGTCGCCTACCACCAGTCTTTTTCTCAATTAGATCAATACAGCCGCATTCCTCAAGCACGCGAAAGTGGCCGTAGACCTTGGAATGCGAGTGCTGGGGGAACATCCTCACGAACCCCGTAACGCTCATCACACGCTGATTCAGCTCGATCAGAATCCTGGCTCGCAATGGGTGAGCCAGGGCCTTGGCAAGTTTTTCGCTCTCGAACGCCGAGCGGGCTATGTCGGCCGCCGCGGTCTGCACGTCTAATTCTTCCTTTCTCTCAGTTTTCGCTGAGCGCCTAAAACGAGCCTATCCAGTCCCAGCTGCTGAATTGCTTTTTCGTGGATCGGTGATTTAATTAATTTTATTAATCAGATTTATTAGTTCGAAAGGAGGGCAAATGAAACTCGTACCGACCGCAGCAGTCTTGCCGCTGGACGCGACCACAAAGGGCGCGTAACGCGTCGAGTTCGGGCTGCCCCTCGGGGAGAAGCACCACGGAGCCTCGGGGGCGGCTCAGGCTCTTTTGCTTTTAAAAATCTGGTTGAAGACTTGGTCGATGCGATTCACAATGCCGCCGCAGTTCCTTAGCGCTCTGAATCGGCGGAGCGCACCCAAAAATGGAGAGGAGGTCGCCGATGGCGGACAGGGACAAGACCAATGGCGACGCTGCGCGGAACGAGGACCAGCGCATGTCCGCTCTCCTCATCCACGCCCTTCATCACCCGCTGCGGCGAAAGCTGCTGAGGGCGCTGCATAGCTCCGGCGAGGCCCACAGTCCGGTCCAGCTGAGCAGGATGACCGGCGAAGACATCAGCAACATCGACTACCACCTCAAGATCCTCGTCGAGATGGATGCCGCGGAGAAGACGGGCGACAGGCAGGTACGAGGGGCTCGCGAGAACTTCTTCGCCTCGAAGGTCGCGGACCACGAGCAGATGGTCGCGATCTTGGCCGACACCGAGCACGATGACGGCGCCCAAGCGTAGAAGCGGCGCGGCTAGGTCAGTGCGACCGCGGCCTCGGGAGTGGCGACGCGGAAGCTGATGCTCTCCTCCAGGTAGAGGCGGACGACATCGGCGTCGTGGTGCTCGTAACCGATCGAGAAGTCCTCGCCGGCCTCCAGCAGGAAGTCGCCGCCGCGCAGGCTGAGCACGGCTGCCCCTCTCACGCCGGGCGACCAGACGAGCGGGCCGCCGACAACCTCGCGCAGGTGATCGAGCAGTGGGTAGCCGCCGTGCTCGCTGGTCTCGAGCACGCGGGTGTACGTCTCGGGGCCGAGCGCGAGCCCGTAGGGACCGGCGACGCCGGCGGCGAGAAGAGCCTCAACCGCCTTGGCGACGTGGCGCGGGTAGCGCTCGCAGTTCTCGCCGAGCTCAATTGGGTCGTGCGGCGAAGCCTCGAGGATGCCGGTGATCCCCGCCGCTTTCCAGCCGTGGAAGACGGCGGCGTTCTCGGCGACGGCGATCGCGTGGGCGGCCTCGTCGAGAGCATCGAGGTTGGCGTCCTCAGCGCCGCGGTCGGCATCGGCGAGCTCGGAGCGGTCGATCGCGAACGGCGCGCGCAGCTCGACCAGCGCCAGGACCTGGCGCTGCGCAGCGTTGACCCCTTTGCTCGGCGGATCGCCGATCTCTTTTACTCGCCCGAGGTTCGTCGCCGAGTGCTGCCAGCCATGCGGGCCGGAGAAGTCGACGAGCTGGCGCGCCGCGAGCGCGGGCGTCAGACGCTCGCGCGCCTCGGAGTCGAGCAGCTCCCAGTTTCCCTCGGTGATCGGGGCGTGCTCGCGCAGCAGGTGACTCATGAAGCCACCTCGCGCAGGCTGCCGATACCGAGCGAATCGCCGCCGGAGAGCGGAGCGCCGCGCTCGGCGGCGTCCTCGGTCGCCTCCTCCTCGGCCTCCTCGCCGTGCTCGACGATGTCGCCCTCCTGGAAGAGGATCCCCGCCGCTATCTCCCGCCACAGCGGTGTGCGTCGGAGGAGGAACTCCAGGTCCATGCAGAAGTGCTTGAACTCCTCACCCTGAGCGTCGTGCATGATCGCCCGCGCCTCGCCGTCGGTCTCGACAGCCATCCGCTGCTCATACCAGCCAATCGCCTCGGCCTCCTCGGTCAGCGACGTGCAGAGGCGGGCAAAGGTCCGCGTCTGTGCGGGCAACTCCTCCGGCGGCTCGTGGTACTGGTCGAAACCCACGCTTGCATCCTCTCGCTCGGTGTCTTGATCGTCAGTCCCTTACCCAGGACCGCGATCAAGCAAGCCTAATCGTGGTTGAACTGATCCGGCAGCGGCGCCGCTTCGTTAGGAGGACAAAACCCTCTTCCCAAAGGAGCACCATGGACCCCGAAGCAAGCATCGACCGGATTGACGTGGATGGCGCGGTGCGCGAAACGGCCCATGACGCCACCGAGGCGCTCGAGAGCGGCGACACCAGGCTGGACTTCCTCAAGAAGGCGGGCCTGGCCGGCGGCGCCGCGATGAGCGGTGGCGTCCTGCTCAGCGCCCTCACCCCCGCTGCCGCGATGGCAGCCGGTAAGGGCAAGGGTCGTCCGCCGGCCTCATTCGGCAAGGGCGACATCGGCATCCTCAACTACGCGCTGACGTTGGAGTACCTCGAGGCCGCCTTCTACAACGAGGCGAGCGCCAACCAGAAGAGCAAATCATTCATCAAGGACCCGCAGACGCAGATCTTCCTCAAGACGGTGACGGTCGACGAGAACGCCCACGTCGCCTTCCTCAAGAAAGCCCTCGGCAGCAAAGCGGTTGGCGCGCCGAAAGTCGACTTCGGCGGCACCACCTCCGACGAGAAGTCCTTCGTCGAAACCGCGGTCGCGCTCGAGAACACCGGCGTCCACGCCTACTCGGGCCAGGCGCTCAACATCGCCACCCCGGCCTACGTCGCGGCGGCGATCTCGATCCTCACGATCGAGGCCCGCCATGCCTCGGTCGCCGGCCTGATCCTCTCCGGCAAGCCCTCCGGGCTGACTCCCGACGGGGCCTTCGACACCCCCTTCGCCGCCGCCAAGGTGCTCAAGGCCGTCGAAAAGACCGGCTTCCTCAAATAAGCACTCAACTGAACTGGAGGTCACCGTGCCCAATATCGGACCAATGGAGATACTCGTAGTCCTGATCATCGCTCTCGTCGTTTTCGGGCCCAAACGCCTGCCGGAGCTGGGCAAGTCGCTCGGCAAAGGCATTAATGAGTTCCGCGGCTCGGTCACTGGCGGCGATGCACCGGAGCGAACCGCACCCGTAGCGGTCGAGCAGGCTCCCGTCGCAGTGGCCCACGGCCCGGCGACCGAGGCCGAAGCCACCAAGTCGCGGGCCTGAGGTCACGGCAGTGCGCCGCGTAAAGCCAATCTCTTACGAGGACGAGGTGAGCGTCGTCGAGCACCTCGACGAGCTGCGCGCACGCATCGTCGTTTCAATTACGGTCTTCGGCGTCGCCCTGGCGCTCTGCTTCTGGCAGAACCACCTGCTGCTCGAACTGGCCAGCGGGCCGCTGCCCTCCGATCACGACAAACTGATCACCTTCGGGATCAGCGAGCCGTTCACGACGACGATGACCGTCGCCGCCTACGGGGCGATCATCCTCTCACTGCCGATCATCCTCTACCAGGCCTATGCCTACCTACTGCCGGCTTTCAGCGATCAGCAGCGGCGAACGATTATGCCGCTGCTGCTCTTGATCCCGGTCCTCTTCATCGCCGGGATAGCCTTCGGCTACGTCGTCGTGCTGCCGGCAGCGACCAAGTTCCTGCTCAACTTCAACGACTCGCAGTTCAACATCCAGGTACGGGCGCGGGAGTACTACAGCTTCTTCGCCAGCACCCTGCTCGCCTGCGGCGTCGTCTTCCAGGTCCCGGTCGGAATCCTCGCCGTCACCCGCCTCGGCATCGTCAAGGTGCGCCAGCTGCAGCAGAACCGCCGCTACGCCTACCTCGGCTGCGCCGTCATCGCCGCCGCCCTGCCGGGAGTAGACCCGGTCTCGATGCTGCTCGAGACGGCACCACTGATCGCCCTCTACGAGCTCAGCATCGTCCTCGCCCGCGCCTTCGGCGAGCCGGGGGCGACGCCGCTGAGCGAGGCTGCCTCGACCTCTTCTTAACTGAGGCGCAGGTGCCGGGCACTAGTTGAACTCGATCACGCTGCGGATGCCATCTTGGGCCTCCATCAGCTCGAAGCCGCGGTTGACCTCGCCGAGGGTTATGCGGTGGGAGATGAAGGGCGCAACGTCGATCTCGCCGGCCATCGCGCGCTCGATCAAGACCGGGACCTGGTCGCGGCCCTTGACGCCGCCGAAGGAGGAGCCGGCGACGCGGCGGCCGGTGATCAGTAGGCGCGGCACGATGTCGAGGGTCTCCCCCTTGCCGGCGACCCCGGCGACTGTGCAGAGACCCCAGGCCATGCGCGCGGCTTCAACCGCCTGGCGCATCACGGCGACGTTGCCGGTTGCCTCGAAGGTGTAATCGGCGCCGAAGCCGCCGGTCATCTCGAGGATCTGCTCAACCGCGCCCTCGCCACCCTCGACCAAGTCGGTGGCGCCCTGGCCGCGGGCCAGCTCAAGCCGCTCAGTCGAGAGGTCAACGCAGACGATGCGCTCGGCGCCCTGCAGGCGGCAGCCGGCAACCGCGCCGAGGCCGACCATGCCGGCGCCGAAGACGACGCAGGTGCTGCCCGGCGTCACCACGGCGGTGTTGATCGCGGCACCGAGCCCGGTCGAGAGGCCGCAGGCGAAGAGGCAGGCGTGCTCGAAGGGCGCCTCGGGGTCGATCTTGGCCAGGGCGATCTCCGGCATCACCGTGTACTCGGCGAAGGTCGAGCAGCCCATGAAGTGGCGGACACCGTCGCCATCGCGGGAGATGCGGGTGCTGCCATCGAGGAGGAAGCCTTTGTTCTGCTGCTCGCGGATCGCCATGCAGAGGTTGGTCCGCGGGTCGACGCAGTGGACGCACTCGCCGCACTGGGGCGAGAAGAGGGTGACGACGTGGTCGCCTGGCTTGAGTGAGGTGACGTCAGCGCCGACCCGCTCAACGACACCGGCCCCCTCATGGCCGAGGACCGTCGGCGCATAGCCCGAGGGGTCGGCGCCGGAGGCGGTGTAGAGATCGGTGTGGCAGACGCCGCAGGCGACGAGGCGGACCAGCACCTCCCCCGCCCTCGGCTCGGCGAGCTCGACCTCCTGGACGGCGAGCGGCTCGCCGAACTCCTCCAGCACCGCGGCGCGCATCTTCATCGCCGGCCATCCATCGTCGAGATCAACCGCTCTTGAAGCGGGCGGCCTCCTCGGAGCCGCCGGTGGCGTCGCCCTCGCTATAAGAGTGAGCGCCGGCACCGGCGAGCGTGCCGCCGTCAACGATCAGGTACTCCTCGCGGATCGGGCGGCCGTCGAACCAGCACTCGAGGATCTCGCGCGTGCCCGCCGCGTAGCGGGCCTGGGCAGAGAGGCTGGTGCCGGAAGTGTGTGGGGTCATGCCGTGGTGTGGCATTGAGCGCCAGGGGTGATCTTGGGGCGCCGGCTGAGGGAACCAGACGTCGCCGGCGTAGCCCGCCAGTTGACCGCTCTCGCATGCCCGCGCGACCGCGTCGCGATCGCAGATCTTGCCGCGCGCGGTGTTGATCAGATAGGAGCCGCGTTTCATCTTCGCCAGCAACTCTGCGTCGAAGAGGTTCTCCGTCTCCGGATGCAGCGGCGCGTTGATCGTCACCACGTCGCAGACCTCGACCATCGACTCGACGTCGGGATGGAAGGTGACGCCGAGTTCCTCCTCGACCTCGGGTGGCAGGCGGTGACGATCGATGTAGTGCAGGCCGACCTCGAACGGCTTCAGCCGCCGCAGCACTGCGGAGCCGATCCGGCCAGCCGCGACCGTGCCCACCTGCATCCCCTCGAGGTCGTAGGAGCGCGAGGCGCAGTCGGCAATGTTCCAGCCGCCCTCGACCACCGCCTGGTAGGAGGGGATGTAGTTGCGGACCAGCCCGAGGATCATCATCACCACGTGCTCGGCGACGCTGATGCTGTTGGAGTAGGTGACCTCGGCGACGGTCAGGCCCTTCGCCATCGCCGCCTGTAGGTCGACGTGATCTGAGCCGATGCCCGCGGTCAGCGCCAGTTTCAGCTTCGGCGCCTTGGCGATCCTCTCGGCGGTCAGATAGGCGGGCCAGAACGGCTGCGAGATCACGACCTCCGCCTCCGGCAACTCGCGCTCGAAGACCGAGCCCGGACCATCCTTGTCCGAGGTGACAACCAATCGGTGCCCTTGCCCCTCGAGGAACTTGCGCAGCCCAAGCTCACCTGAGACGCTGCCGAGCAACTCGCCGGGCTTGAAACCAAGCGCCTCCGGTGTCGGCGTGCTCTGGCCGTCGTGGTAGCGCTCGATCGGCGGCACCTCGTCGCGGGCGTACGGCGGCGGGTAGCCCTCGACCGGATCGTCGTAGAGCACGCAGAGGACCGTCGACATCGTTCAGGCCTCCTCGGCGTCAACCAGACTCTGGGCGCAATCGACGATCGTCTCGTCGAGCGGGCGGGGCTTCCAGCCGAGCACACTTTCGGCCTTCGCCGACGACAACTCAACCTTCTGGCCGAGCTGGCCGGCGATCGAGCGAACTGCGGGATCGAAGATCCCCATCGCGCGCACGACCAAGTTGGGAACGGCTCGCTTCGGCACTTTCGCGGCGGCCGGACCGAGGCGGTCGCGCAACACCGCGGCGACTTCCGCCATCCACTGGAAGCGAGCGACCGCGATGAAGCGCTCGCCGCCGGCCTCGGGCGCGGTCATTGCCTTGATCTCCAGGTCGACGACGTCGCGGACGTCGACGATGCTGAAGCCGATCCGCGGCGCTCCGGGCATCCCTTTCAGCAGCCGGTTGACCAGTTCGAGCGAGGGCGATCGATCATCGCTGAGGACGGGTCCGAGGATGGCGCCGGGATTGACCACGGCCAGCTTCTCGGTCTCGCCCCGCTCTTTGACCAGGTCCCAGGCGGCGCGCTCGGCGATCGTCTTCGAGCGCGTGTAGGGCGTGACGTCGGGACCGTCGGGATCGGTCCAGGTCTCCTCGGTCAGCGGTGCAGAAGAGTGATCGACGCTGCCGCGAACTGCGGCCACCGAGGAGGTGACGACGACGCGCTCGACGCCGGCATCGAGCGCAGCCCTCAGCACCCGCAGTGTTCCTTCCCGCGCCGGCACAATCAGCTCGTCGGGGTCCTTCGGCTGCGCCAGCGGAAACGGCGAGGCGACGTGAAGGACGTAGTCGCAACCCTGCACGGCTTGCTCCCAACCGTCGTCGCTGGTGAGATCAGCGGCGAGAACCGTGAGCCGGTCAGCGGGATCGACACGCGACGCGACCCTCGCCCGCACCTCCGCCTCGCGGGCGAGATCGCGCACGGTTGTGCGCACCAGGTAGTCGCCTTTGAGCAGCTCGACCAGGCACCAACCGCCAAGGAATCCTGAGCCGCCGGTGACGAGGACCGTCTTCATCTCGGCGACCGTACCACCAGGCCGCCCGGCGGCGATAGGTTCCGCTGGTGACTGATCAGCGCATCGAGCTGACGGCGATCGGCCGGGTTAAGTCGCCGCTGACCGATCCGGAGGCAGCCCCAAAGCAGGGCGACGAGGGCGCGCCCGACGCGTGGCTCCTTCTCGATACCGGGGTGCTCGCCGGCCTCGATGGGCTCAAGGCAGGCGACGAGATCATCGTCCTCACCTGGCTCGACCGAGCTCAGCGCGATGTGCTCAGCGTCCATCCGCGCGGCGACCTCTCGCGCCCGCTACAGGGGGTCTTCACCACCCGCTCGCCCGACCGCCCCAACCCGATCGGCCTGCATCGCGTGCGGGTGGCTGAGATCGATGGCAACTGCCTCCGAGTCCACCGGCTCGAGGCCCTCGACGGCACCCCGATCCTCGATTTGAAGCCGGTCCTCAGCGCCGACGTCAGCGAGCGCTGAGCCGCCAGCCGCTGCGCCTGAGACCTTCTAGAGCCTCACCTCCAGCCCCGGTGGGTCGTACTTGCTCGCCAGCCGCGCCAGGGTGAGGACGCCGAGCATCAGGCCGAAGTCGCGCAGGGCGATGTCGTAGTAGCCCGAGTAGGTGAGCAGGTTGATGATGATGCCGCCGAGCCAGGCCGCGACGAGGTAAGCGCCGTAGCGCGGCTTCAACGCGACCGCGACCCCGGCGACGATCTCGACGACGCCGACGAGGTGCATCGCGGTCGAGGCGCTGCCGGGAATGATGTCGTTGATCCAGGGGGCGAGGTAGATCTCCCAATCGACCAGCACGTTGGCGAACTTGTCGAGGCCGAAGACGATCGGGGCGACGGTGAAGGCGATGCGGAGCAGCAGGAAGGCCTGGTAGGCGGAGTCGCCCTTCAAGCGCTGGGAAAACGTCGCTGAGTGCTCGAGCTGCGCGCGTGGGTCAAGCGTGGCAGTGGACATGGATCCTCCGTGGTTGGGATTGGGTCAATCTCCTTTGCGTCCCCAACCGCCGCCGTCTTACCCACCCCGCCGTAAACGACGAAACCTCACTTTTACGCCCATAGCACGGACAACCGCGATCTCGCGAGGTAAGAATCGGCAGCACCCGGTCGCTAACAATGCATGGCACCATCGACCATGGCGATGCCAGCGGAGATACCCAGAGCCGAGCCGGGCTTCGAGCCCGCCGACGCCTCGTCGCGCGAGCTGCACGAACGGCTGAATACGGCCGGCCCCGATCGCGAGGCCGCGGTGGTGGAGCTCCACGCCTTGCTCTTGAAAGCGGCGCGCTTCGAGGTCAACCGTCGCCGCGACTCGCTGCCGCACCTGCGCGGCGGCGATCACGAGGACCTCGCCCAGCAGAGCGCCGACGACGCGCTGCTGGCGGTGCTCGGCAAGCTCGATCAGTTTCGCGGCGAAAGCCGCTTCACCACCTGGGCCTACAAGTTCGCTCTGCTCGAGGCGGGCGTCAAGGTGCGCCGACGCGCCTGGCAGGGCCGAGAGGTCCCGCTCGAGGACGAGGCATGGGTCGTGCTGGCCGATGCGCGGCGGGCCGTGGCGCACGAGGCGGAGACCCGCGACCTGATCGGCGCTCTCGGTGAGGAGATCGAGCGCAGCCTCAGCGCCCACCAGCGGGCCGTCCTGGTCGCGGTGACCCTCAACGGTATCCCGATCGACGTCCTCGCCGAGCGGCTTGGTTCAAGCCGCGGCGCTCTCTATAAGACGCTTCACGACGCACGGCGGAAACTGCGCGGCGCCCTCACCCAGCGCGGCTTCGACCTGTCCGACACGACCGATCGGAGGGGCGATGAGTAAGCCAGACGATCGCGGCGACCCGGCTCGCATCCTGGCGGGTGCCCTGGGCCCGAACGGTCCGGAGCTGAGCTGCGAGGAATGCTTCGCCCAGCTCGACCGCTACGTCGAGCTTGAGCTCGCCGGCGCTGATGCCGAGGGCTCGGTTCCAGGCATGCGTGCGCACCTCGGCGGCTGCCCGGCTTGCGATGAAGACCACGCCAGCCTGCTGACCTTCCTAGGCACGGAGTAACCCTTACGTCAAACCCTCCCGAGTGTCGGTTAGGCTCGCGCACGCTGCAGCCGGCAAATCGGGAAGGGGAGAATTGTGAAACTGGTGATCGGCATCGTGCGCCCGGAGAAGGCAAACGATGTCCTGGAGTCCCTCTATCGGGCAGACGTGCGCGGGGTCTCGATGAGCCGCGTGCAGGGCCACGGCGGCGAGCTGGAGCGGGTTGAGACGTATCGCGGCACGACCGTGCAGATGGGCCTCGCCGAGAAGGTCCGCTTCGAGATCGCCGTCTCCGATGAGTTCGTGCAGCCGACGGTCGAGGCGCTCTGCGAGGGGGCTCGCACCGGCGAAGTCGGCGATGGCAAGATCTTCGTTGTGCCGCTTGAGCAGGCGGTGCGGATCCGCACCGGCGACACTGATATGGGTGCCGTGACGCCGGTGGACAAGTGAGCGGGCTCGCGGTGCTCAGCGCGGTTGCGGAAATCGACACGGGCGATACCGCCTGGATGCTGGTCGCGACGGCGCTGGTGCTGATGATGACCCCGGCGCTCGGCCTCTTCTACGCAGGCCTGGTGCGTTCGAAGAACACCCTCAACACCTTCATGATGTGCATCGGCGCGATCGCCGTCGCCGCCGTCACCTGGGCGGCGGTCGGCTACTCGATCGCCTTCGACGGCGACGGCAGCCTGATCGGTGGCCTCGGCAACGCCTTCCTCAACGGCGTCGACTTCGCCCCGCGCGACGGGACGACGATCCCGGAGCTGCTCTTCATGGCCTTCCAGGCGACCTTCTGCATTATCACCGTCGCCCTCGTCTCCGGCGCCGTGGTCGAGCGCATGCGCTTCGGCGCCTTCCTCGTCTTCGCGGCGCTGTGGTCGGTGCTGGTCTACGCCGTGCTCGCCCACTGGGCCTTCGGCGGCGGCTGGCTACAGGCGGGCGGTACGCTCGACTTCGCCGGCGGCATCCCGGTCGAGATGGGCTCCGGCTTCTCTGCCCTGGCCGCGGCGCTGGTGGTCGGCGCGCGCAAGGACTACGGCCGCCAGGCGCTGCTCCCCCACAACGCGATGTACGTCCTGCTCGGCGCCGGCCTGCTCTGGTTCGGCTGGTTCGGCTTCAACGGCGGCAGCGGCTTCTCGACCGGCGATGCCAGCGTGCTCGCTTTCGTCAACACACTGCTGACCCCGGCCTGCACCCTGCTCGTCTGGTTCGCCCTCGACCTGATCCGCGGCCGGAAAGTGACCGCGATCGGGGCAGCGACGGCGATCATCGTCGGTTGCGTCGCGATCACCCCGGCGGGCGGCTTCATCAGCCCCGGCTGGGCGATGCTGCTGGGCGCGCTCGCGGCGCTACCGAGCTACGCGATCATCGTCTGGCGCACCCGCACCCGGGTCGACGAGACGCTCGACGTGCTCGCCGCCCACGGCCTCGCCGGCTTCACCGGAATCCTCTTCATCGGTCTCTTTGCGGAGCTGGCCTGGAACGGGGTCTCCGACGGCCTCTTCTACGGCAACGCAGCCCAGCTCGGCGACCAGGCGCTCGCCGCCCTCGTCACCCCGATCTACGCCTTCGTCGCCACCTTCATACTGCTGAAGCTGATCGGAGCGGTGATGCCACTGCGGGCGAGCGAACGCGAGGAGGGCGTCGGCATGGACGTCGTCCAGCACGGCGAGGAGGCCTACGTAACCGGCGAGGGCGCGATCCTGATCACCACGGAGGCGGGCGTCGACACAGAACGTCTCGTCTCGGACCCGGGTTAACCCAACTGACCCGTTTGCGAACGGGAGTAAGAAACCCTGGCCAGCGGACGGGTCCGCGGCGACCCGCGCACCAGCCAGGAGTTCCTCACCCTGACCGCGCGGAAAGAACAGTGACCCGGAAGTACGGTGTTGACTTCGCCTTTACTCGCGGTATGGGCGAAAAAGGCGAAGCCAGCCTGGACGGTGCGCCTCGCAGGGATCTGCATCGCCGACCAGAGCCGCTCCCTAGACTGATCCGCGATGACAGATTTCGGGGTCAAAAACCGCTATGCGCCCGAGGGCGGCGACGGTGCACTGGTCGCGGACCGCGGGCCGAGAGATGACGGCTAGCACCGACCTTCCGACCCGCCGCCTCGGCGATTCCGAGATCGAGGTCTCGCTCGTCGGGCTCGGCTGCAACAACTTTGGCCGCCGCCTTGATCTGGACCGCACCGCCGCGGTCCTCAATGCCGCGCTCGACGCCGGCATAACGCTCCTCGACACCGCCGACGTCTACGGCGACGGCGACAGCGAGCGCCTCATGGGCGAGGTTCTCGAGGGCCGCCGCGAGGAGTTCGTCCTGGCGACGAAGTTCGGCTGGGAGCTGAGCGGCGCCGAGGGCGCCCCCGATGCCCCGCGCGGCTCGCGCGAGTACATCCGCTGGGCGGTCGAGGAATCGCTGCGGCGGCTTCGCACCGACAGGATCGACCTCTACCAATACCACCATCCAGATGGGACCACTCCGCTCGAGGAGACGCTGTCGGCGCTGGACGAGCTGGTCCGCGAGGGCCTGGTCAGGGCGATCGGCTGCTCCAACTTCAGCGCCACGCAGCTCGAGGAGGCGGAGCGAATCTCGCGTGATCGCAGCCTCTCCCGCTTCGTCACCCTGCAGAACGAATACAGCCTGCTCGAGCGCGAGATCGAGGCGGAGGTGGCGCCCGCATGCGAGCGGCTGGACGTCTCGATCCTGCCCTACTTTCCGCTCGCCAGCGGCCTGCTCAGCGGCAAGTACCGGCGCGGTGAGAGCGGCCCCGAGGGCAGTCGCCTCTCCTCCGGCGAGCCGGCCGGCAGTGAGGAGCAGTTCGACGTGATCGAGGCGCTCGAAGCTTTCGCCGGGGCACGCGGGATCGGCGTCCTCGATGTCGCGATCGCGGGCCTCGCCGCCCAGCCGGCCATCGCCTCGGTGATCGCCGGCGCGACGCGGCCAGAGCAGGTCAAGGCCAACATCGCCGCCCTCGAGTGGCAGCCGAGCGAGGATGACCTGGCCGAGCTCAACCGGATCGCGCCGCGCTAGACCGAGGAGCTGGTGAACGCCCGGGCAAGGCCATCGGCAAGCGCCTGAGCTTGCCGTGGCGCCGCGATCGAGAGCGTCAGCTCGTCCCCTTTCTGATCCAAAGACAAATTGAGGACCGAACAGCACTCCGCCTCGGCGGCGATGATCTCCTCGAGGCGCTGCCGCGTTGCCGCGTCCGGCCGAAAGCACAACAGGTGGCGGCCTCTCTCGGCACGGCGCGAGATCAGGCTGTCGGCGCCGATCTCGGCTATCGCCGCGAGCCGTTGCTCTAGTGCGCCGGCGCCAAGCGAGCAGGCGACTGGATTTGGGTCGTCATGCGGATTCTCCCGGTCTCGGAAAGGCCCAACTAAATTCGCTGCTGGAGCCAAAAATAGCGTGCCGAATTTGCCGCCGCATCGAATGCGAACATATGTTCGTACTCGAACCCTAGGAGATGGAAATGCCCCAATTCGACGCATTTGAAGACCTCGTTGGCCAATGGCGCTGGCGGCTACTTGGCAGCGACGGACGCACCGTCGCGACCTCTGGCGAATCGTTCGATTCCCACTGGCACGCGCTGAGAGCGGCCGAAAACGTTCGCGGCGTCGCCGCCGGCGCCCGGATCTCGGGCACTCCCGCCGAGGGAGCCAACGACGCACTGGCGACGATCATCGACCGCGAGCTGGCGCACAGCTAGCCGGATTCAGCAGACGTCCTGTTGCCGCCTGAACTAGGACCGGCAGAACGCCCGCCGAGGACCCGGTTGTACGCCGTGAACAACGAAGAAAAAAACTGTCTGCCGCTGCAGGGCTAATGCAATTCCCCCCGTTGGCCGATGGCTCGCCTGAAATCAATCATCCGTCTACGTCGGTAAAGAAACTTAGGGGGAAAGAAGAATGGGCTGGATCACAAGAAAACGGGCGCTTGTTGTACTCGGCTGTGCCTGCGCTATCGGAGTCGCCGGCATCGCCATCGGTTACTTCACTTCGAGCGGCTCAGGCACCGGCACCGCAACCGTCGGCTCCAGCTCCGCGGTGACGCTGCACGCCACGATCTCCTCGAGCCTCTACCCAGGTTCGTCCTCGCCGGTCTCGTTCACCGTTGACAACCCGTCTTCGGGTGTCCAACGGGTCGGCACCGTCAGCCTCGCCAGCATCTCCGTCGACGGGGCGCACTCGACCTGCAGCACCACGCTCACCGGCGGCAACCCGGACTTCACGATGGCGGCCGTTCCCGTCAACCAGGTGATCAACCCTGGCAACGGCCAGAGCGTTTCCGCCACCGGGACGCTGACGATGAACGAAACGGGCACCAATCAAGATGCCTGCCAGGGTGCGACGTTGACGCTGCACCTGACCAACAACTAATCCCAAAGGGGTTGACGGGGGCAATGCGCACGACTCGCGGCGTAGTCGCCGTGCTGGCCGCGATCGCCGGGCTCGGCGCCGTCGCCTACGCGGCTGCCCCCCAAGGCTCCACCCCTTCACCCGCTCCCAAGCTGGAGCGGGTGAAGGGAGCCGGGTCGCTGCCCAAGCCGAAGCTCACGATGCACCCCAACAAGCTTGCGACATCGACCAGCGCCAAGTTCGGCTTCAGCGTTCGCGCCGGCAAGCCACGCTTCCAGTGCCGCCTCGACAGCCGCTCATGGAACGCCTGCCAATCGCCGGTGGCCTTCAGCAAGCTGGCAATCGGCAGTCACAGCTTCTCGGTGCGCGCGCTTGGCGCCCGGGAAAAGCACGGCAATGCGGCCCGCTTCCGCTGGCGCGTGCTCGAGCCGATGGACTTCTTGATCACGCCACAGCTCGCCGGCCTCGGCGCTCTGTACCCGGGCGCCCCGCCGCAGGCACTGCCGCTGACGATCACGAACCCGAACCCGGTGCCGATCCTCGTCACCGGCCTGCAAGTCAGGGCGACGGCTGATCCACCCGGCTGCGGCAGCGCCGAGAACCTCATCCTGACTGGATCGAGCGCCTCCGGCGCAGCTCCGATCAGGGTACCCGCAAGTGGATCGGTGGGCCTATCGGCGGCGGGTGCCTCGGCGCCGACGATCCAACTGCGTGACCTGCCCGTCAACCAGGACGCCTGTCAGCGGACCCAGTTCCCGCTGGCGTTTTCCGGGACGGCCCGGGGATGAGACGGCGGCTCCCAAACGGCATCGCTGGCATCGTGACCTTCGCCCTGCTGCTCATAACCGCAGCCGGCACAGCCGTTGCCTACTTCACCACAACGGGCGCCGGTGACAGCGCGCCGACGACCCTCTCGCAGATCGTCAAACCCACCCTCACCGCCACGGCGCAGGCCGGTGGCACTGTCATCTTGAGCTGGGGCGCCGTAACCGCGCCGGGATTGGGCGCCGTCACCTACTCCGTCTCGCGCGATGGCAAAGGCGCCAGCGGCGATTGCTCCTCGGCGCTCACCGCGACAACCTGCACCGACAGCGGCCTCGAACCCGGGGCCTACACCTACGTCGTCACGGCAAAATGGCGCTCTTGGACCGCGAGTAGCCTGGCCAAAGCAGCAACGGTCACGGTTGGCCCGGCCGACCGCTTCGTCCTCGGCGCCTCCTCGCTGACCCCGGTCGCCGGTGCCGCGGACAACCTGACGATCACCGCTAAGGACGCAAAAGGGAGCACGGTCACTACCTACGTCAATTCGCACAACATCACCTTCTCCGGTGCCTCCGCCAGCCCCAACGGCACCGCGCCGACGGTCGCCGACAGCTCAGGCGCCGCCACCGCCTTCGGGACCCCCACGGCGATCAACTTCAGCGCCGGCGTCGCCACGGTCTCCTCGTCCACCAACGGTGTGATGAAGCTCTACGCGAAAGGCGAAGCCGGCATCCAAGCCAGCGACGGCTCGATCTCGACCGTCACGCCGCTCGGTGTGACGGTCGCCGCCGCGGCGGCCGCCAAATTCGCGCTTAGCGCGGCGGCCGCCACGCCCACTGCAGGCGAAGCCGACAACCTGACGATCACCGCCCAGGATGCCTACGGCAACCTCGCTGCTTCCTACGTCGGTTCGCACAGTCTCACCTTCTCCGGCGCCGCGGTGATCGGCACGAACAAACCAGCGGTTTCCAATAGCTCCGGCGTTGCCACCGCTTTTGGAACCGCGACGGCGATCAGCTTCAGCGCCGGCGTCGCCACGGTCAGCAGCGGCAAAAACGGCGCGATGACGCTCTACAAGGCGGAGTCGCCGAGCATCACCGTCAGCGACGGCACGGTCACGAGCGTGGCCCCCCTGAAAGTGACGGTGGCGCCAGCGGCGGCTGCGAAATTCGCACTCGCGGCGACCACCACCACGCCCGCTGCCGGCGAAACGGACAACCTCACCGTCACCGCCCAGGACACCTACGGCAACGCCGCAACCTCCTACACCGGGTCGCACGGCCTCACCTTCTCGGGCGCGTCGGCCAGTCCCAGCGGCACCGTACCCACAGTCGCCGATTCAGCTGGGACCGATACCGCCTTCGGCAGTGCCACCGCGCTCACCTTCACCGCCGGCATCGCCTCGGGCTCGTCATCCAAAAACGGAGCGATGAAGCTCTATAAGAGCGGCTCGACCAGCCTCCAGGTCACCGACGGAACCCTCCTCACCCCCACCGCCCTGGTCGTTACCGTTGCCGCGGCGCCGGCAGCGCGATTCACCCTCTCCGGTTCGGTGACCAGCCTGATCGCGGGAGGCTCCTCCAACCTCACGATCACGGCCTTCGACACCTACGGCAACATGGCGACTGGCTACACCGGTTCGCACAGTCTCACCTTCTCGGGCGCGGCGACCGTGGGCACCAACAAACCCACGGTCGCCAACAGCTCCGGCGTCGCCATCGCTTTTGGAACCGCGACCGCGATCAGCTTCAGCGCCGGCGTCGCCACGGTCAGCAACGGCAAAAACGGCGCGATGACGCTCTACAAGGCGGAGTCGCCGAGCATCACCGTCAGCGACGGCACGGCCACGAGCGTGGCTCCCCTGGAAGTGACGGTGGCGCCAGCGGCGACCGCGAAGTTCGCGCTCGCGGCGACCACAGCCACGCCCGCGGCCGGCGAAACAGACAATCTCACCGTCAGCGCCCAGGACACCTACGGCAACGTCGCGACCTCCTACACCGGCTCGCACGGCCTCACCTTCTCGGGCGCCTCGAGCAGCCCCAGCGGCGCCGTACCCACGGTCGCCGATTCCGCCGGCACCGACACCGCCTTTGGCAGCGTCACCACGATCGACTTCAGCGCCGGCGCGGCAACTGTCTCCGCCGCGAAAAACGGCGCGATGAAGCTCTATAAGAGCGGCTCGACCAGCCTCCAGGTCACCGACGGCACCCTCCTCACCCCCACCGCCCTGGTCGTGACGGTCGCGCCTGCAATGGCGGTGAAATTCAGCCTTTCGGCCTCTGCGACCAGCCTGGTCGCCGGCGGCTCATCCAACCTCACGACTACCGCCCAGGACACCTACGGCAATACCGCAACCGCCTACGTCGGCTCGCACAACGTCACTTTCAGCGGCGCCACCACCAGCCCCAGCGGCACCGCGCCCACAGTCGTCAGCGGTGCGGGCACCGCGATTCCCTTCGGCAGCGCCACCGCGCTCACCTTCACCGCCGGCATTGCCGCCGTGTCCTCGTCCAAAAACGGACTGATGAAGCTCTACAAGGCGGAGTCGCCAAACATCACCGTCAGCGACGGCTCGATCTCCAGCGCGACTCCCGTCGCCGCCACCGTCAGTGCCGCTGCAGCCTCGAAGTTCGGCTTGACGAGCGTCACCGTCAGCGCCGGCAGCTTGAGCTCTCCGTGCATCTTCACCTGCACCCTGACCGGTCTCGGCAACAGCGGCACCGTTAAAGCGAAGGTCACGGTCGCCGACACCTACGGCAATACGGTCAGCGCCCTCGGCAGCGGTCACGCGGTCAAGATCACGACCAACGGCACCGGCACGATCAGCGGCACCCCGCTGGCGATCCCCAGCACGGGTGCGGCGGAAACCGCGACGACCTTCACCTACACCTCGAAGTCCTCCGGCAGCTTCACCGAAATCGTCACGGCAGCGGCCTCCGAAGGCACCGCCTATACGGCGGCGACGCTTACCGCGAGCAAGTAGGAAGTTTACTCCTGGGGCTCGGTCCGCGGCTCGAGCTGGATCTCCTGCTCCGCCCGCGGCGTGCCCTCCTCGATCTCGGCGCTGCGCTCGCGCTCGGCGTTCAGCTGATGGCCGAAGAGGATCGCCAGGTTGCTGATCCAGAGCCAGACCAGCAAGGCGACCAGGCCGCCGAGCGTGCCGTAGGTCTTGTCGTAGGAGCCGAAGTTGGCGACGTAGGCGGCGAAGGCGGCGGACGCAATAGCCCAGGCGGCCATCGCCACCAGGCAGCCCGGGGTCACCCAGCGGAAGCCACGCAGCTTCGCGTTGGGCGAGGCGTAGTAGAGGAGGTCGACGATGAGGACGAAAATCGCCACCATCACCGGCCACTTGGCGATCTCCCAAACGTCGACCGCCGTATTGCCGAGCCCAACCGGACCGGCGACCGCTTCGACAATCGGGCCGGTGAGCACCAGCCCAAGCGCCAGCAGCGCGACCGCGACGACCATTGCCAGCGTCACCGCTAGCTGCAACGGGCGCAGCTTCCAGAACGGCCGGCCCTCCTCGGTCTCGTAGATCACGTTCGAGGCGCGGATGAAGGCGCCGATGTAGCCGGAGGCGGACCACAGCGCCACCGCCAGCCCGAGTACGAAGGCAAACCCAGCGGCACTCTGGTTGGAGACGACCGACTGGATCGGCCCTTCGAAGGTCTGCGCCGCCGATTCCGGCCCGATCGAGGTGATGATCTCGGTCAGGCTCGACGTCGTGGTCCGCGGGTCGCCGAACAACCCGAGCAGCGAGACCAGGGCGATCAGCGCCGGGAACAGCGAGAGCAGCGCGTAGTAGGTCAGCGCCGCCGCCCAGTCGGTGAGGTTGTCCTCCTGGAACTCGCGGACCGTCCGCTTCAGCGTGGTCAGGGTGCCGTGGTTTGGAGGTGAGTTGTCGTTCACCCACCCCTAGTACCCGGGGTAGAGCGGAGCTACGCGCGGGCGGGCTCCGGCTCGGCCTCGAGCGGCGCCCCCTCGATCACCTCTTCGCGCTCGATGTCGCCCTCGCGGATCATCCAGAGCGCAGCGGCAGCGCCGGCGAAGGCGAGCAGCGCGCCGAGCAGGAGGATCTCATTGAGGCCGTGCAGGAAGCCCTGTTCGGCCGCCGACTGGACCTTGTTCTGAACGTTCTGGGGAAGGTTCGCGACGGCCTGCGGCAGCGCCCCAGACGAGGTCGCTTCGACCAGGCCGCGCGCTTCGTCGCCGCTGATCGCGTTACCGGCAACTTCCTGCGTCTTACTTGCGCCGGCGCCGAGGAAGATCGCGCCCCAGGCGGCGATCCCAACCGCGATCCCGACCTGGCGGAAGGTGTCGTTGATCCCCGCCGCCATGCCGCTGCGCTCCTTCGGCACGACGCTGAGCGCGACGTCGGCGATGACCGGGTTGAGCAGGCCGACGCCGATGCCGCTGATCACGAAGCCGGCGAGCAGCGCGGTCCACTCGGAGTTAATGCCGAGGCCGCCCATCAGTAGCAGGCCGACGCCGGTCAGAGCGAGACCGGCGCTCATCAGCCAGCGGGCGCGGACCCGGGCCAACGCCAGTCCCGCCATCGGCGCGACGATGAAGGATGCGATCGTGATCGGCAGGTAGCGCAGGCCGGCCTGGACCGGCGAGTAGCCGAGGTAGCTCTGCAGGTAAAGCGTCAGGTAGAGGAAGAGGGCGAACATCGAGCCGGAGACCGCGAATGCCGACAGCTGCACGCCGGTAAAGGCGCGGCGGCGGAACAGCGAGAGCGGCAGCATCGGCTCGGAGACCCGCCGCTCGATCGCGACGAATGCGGCCAGCAGCACGGCGGCACCGGCCAACAGCGAGACGATCACCGCGCTCCCCCAGCCCTCGTCGTTGCCGCGCACCAGTCCCAGCACCAACAGGAAGAGGGCGCTCGAGAAGCTGAGCAGGCCGCCCCAGTCGATCCGGGTCGCGTTTGGATCGCGCGACTCGGCGAGCTTCCAGTAGGTGACGGCGATCGCCGCGATCCCGATCGGCACGTTGATCAGGAAGACCCATTCCCAGCCGAGGCCATCGGTGAGCAGACCACCGACCAGCGGGCCGATCGCCACCGCGATGCCGATCGTGGCGCCGTAGATACCCATCGCCATGCCGCGCTCAGGGCCGGCGGGGAACTCCTGGGCAACCAGCGCCAGCGAGACCGCGAACATGATCGCGCCGCCGACGCCCTGCAGCGCCCGCGCCAGGTTGAGGAAGGTCGGGTCCGGCGCCAGCGCGCAGAGCAGCGAGGCGATCGAGAAGATCCCCAGCCCGATCGCGAAGACGCGACGGCGGCCGAGGCGATCGGCGAGCGAGCCGGCCGTCAGCACCAGGGCAGCAAGCGAGAGCGCGTAGGCATCGATCACCCACTGCAGGTCGGCGAAGCTGCCGCCGAGGTCCTTCTGAATCGCCGGCAGCGCCGTGTTGACGACGGTGATGTCGAGAAGAAGCATGAACGTCGCCACGCAGACGGCGCCGAGGGTCCACCACTTGCGTTCCATTTGAATCTCCTACTGGCCGTGTACAATTTCGGTCAGGACGCCTTGTAAGGTGACCTGACCAGATGACCTTATCAGGCTCCCTGACGATATGCGTGACGCCAACCACACAGCCATAGAGCCGGGAACGATCCCGCTCCCAGGCCTGCTCGACATCGCCGCCGAGGCGCTGTTGGCCGAGTTCAGGGAGGAACTGACCAACCGCGGCTACGCCGACCTCCGCCCCACCCATGGCTGTGTCTTCCGCTTCGTCCGCGAGGACGGCATGCGCCTCACCGACCTCGCCAGCTTCGCCGGGATCACCAAGCAGTCGGCCGGCGAGCTCGTCGACGACCTCGTCAACCTCGGCTACGTCGAACGCACCGCCGACCCCGAGGATCGCCGCGCCAAGCTGATCTGCCTAACCAAGCGCGGCCAGGAGGCCCAGCGCATCGGCTTCGGGATCTTCGCCGAGCTCGAGCAGCGCTGGGCGGGCAAATTCGGCGAGGAGCGCCTCGAGAAGCTGCGCGAGCTACTCGAGGAGATCGCCGCTGAGAAGGCCCCGGCCGCGGTGCCGGAGCTATCGGACGCCGCTCTCGCTGGCGCCCGCGGCGAGTAGCTCAACCAGCTACGGCACTCGCCGCTCGACTTGACCTTTCTCCAGCAGGCCGGCGACGGCCCGGGCCAACTGCTTGCCGTGGCCGGTGAGGACGTACTCGGTGTGCGGGGGGCGGCCGGGGACTAGGTGGCGTTCAACGATCAGGGCCGCCTCCAGCTGCTCGAGGCGTTCGGAGAGCGTCGTCGGGGAGACGCCGGGGAGGGACTGGCGGAACTCGTTGAAGCGGGAGGCACCGCTGGCGCAGGCGTAGATCGTCGCCAGCGTCCAGCGGCGCTCGAGCAGGGTCGCGGTCGCCCGCAGCTCGGCCGGGACCGGCGAGCAGCTACGACATCGAGGCGACATTCGCGCCGTTCTCCGCCGGCTCGAGGGCACGCTCGAATACCTCGCCGATGCTCATCACCGGGTGAAAAGTCATCTGCTCGCGCACCTCGTCGGGCACCTCGTCTAGATCGCCGCGGTTGCGCTCTGGCAGGATCACCTCGGTCAGGCCGGCGGCGTGGGCGGCGAGCACCTTCTGCTTCAGCCCGCCGATCGGCAGCACCCTGCCCTGCAGGGTGACCTCGCCGGTCATCCCGACCGTGTGCTTGACCGGCCGCCCGCTCAGCAGCGAGACCAGCGCCGTCGTCATCGCCGTGCCGGCGCTGGGGCCGTCCTTGGGGATCGCCCCCGCCGGTACGTGCAGGTGGAACTCGCGCTGGAAGCGGGCCGGGTCGATGCCGAGCTCCTCGCTGTGCGAGCGCACGTAGGAGAGCGCGATTCGCGCCGACTCCTTCATCACGTCGCCTAGCTGCCCGGTCAGGACCAGGCCTTTGTCGCCCTCCATCGCGGTCGCCTCGATGAAGAGGACGTCGCCGCCGGCGCCGGTCACCGCCAGGCCGGTTGAGACACCGGGGATCGCGGTGCGCTCGACCGACTCCTGGAAGAAGCGCTGGCGACCGAGGGCGTCGCGCAAGGCATCGGCATCGAGCACGATCGGCTTCGCCGCCTCGCCGGAGGCGATCCGCGTCGCCGCCCCGCGCAGCAGCTTGCCCAGCTCGCGCTCGAGCTGGCGCACACCCGCCTCGCGGGTGTACTCGGCGATCACGCTGCGCAGGATCTCGTCGCTGACCTCGACCTCGCCCTCCTCCAGTCCGTTGCGCTTGAGCTGGCGCGGCAGCAAGTAGCCGCGCGCGATCGCCTGCTTCTCAGCGGTCGTGTAGCCGTCAAAGGCGATCGTCTCCATGCGGTCGAGCAGCGGCGCCGGGATCGTGTCGGTCAGGTTCGCCGTGGCCAGAAAGACCACCTCGGAGAGGTCGACCTCAACGTCTAGATAGTGGTCGCGGAAGGAGTGGTTCTGCGCCGGATCGAGCACCTCCAGCAGCGCCGCCGAGGGGTCGCCGCGCCAATCGGCGCCGACCTTGTCGACCTCGTCGAGCAGGATCACCGGGTTCATCGTGCCGGCGTCGCGCAGGGCGCGGACGATTCGCCCGGGAAGCGCCCCTATGTATGTGCGACGGTGGCCGCGAATCTCGGCCTCGTCATGCAGGCCACCGAGTGAGATGCGAACGAACTCGCGCCCGAGGGCGCGGGCGATCGACTCGCCGATCGAGGTCTTCCCCGTGCCGGGCGGGCCGACCAGGGTCAGGATCGCACCGTTGGCACGGCTCTCGTCCTCGATGCCGCGCTCCTCGCGCAGCTTGCGCACGGCGATGAACTCGGTGATCCGCTTCTTCACGTCCTCCAGCCCGGCGTGGTCGGCGTCGAGCACGTTGCGCGTGTGCTCGGGGTCAAGCCGCTCCTCGGAGCGCACCGCCCACGGCACCGCGATCAGCCAGTCGAGGTAGCTGCGGATCATCGAGGACTCGGGCGACTGCTCGCCCTGGCGCTCGAGCCGGCGCAGCTCCTTACCCGCCTGCTCGGCAACCGCCTCCGGCATCTCCGCCTCGGCGATCTTGCGTTCGTACTCCTCGATCAGGTTGCCCTCGTCCTCGCCCAGCTCTTTGCGAATCGACTCCATCTGTTTGCGCAGGAAGTAATCGCGCTGCTGCTTCTGGGCGCCGGACTCGACGTCGTCGCGGATCTTGCTGCGCACCTGCAGCTCGGCGAGCCGCTCGCGCTGCAGGTCGACCGCTATCTGTAGCCGCTCGGTGACGTCGACTGACTCCAGCAGGCGCAGCTTCTGCTCGACCCCGATGTCGGGGCTGAATCCCGTTGTGTCGGCGAGGGCCCCGGGCTCCTCGACCGAGCGCAGGAAGGCCGCAATGCGGCCGTCGTCGCCGCGCAGCTCGAGAATCTCTTCGACCACGGCGCGGTACTCGCGCGCTAGGGCCTGGGTGTGCTCGTCGTCGGGATGGCCGTCGCGAATCTCCTGCACGTCGATCCGCAACGCGTCGGAATCGCCCGCCTCGGCGGCGCCGGCGATGCCGCGGTGCAGACCGACCACGGTGGCGACGGGGCCGCCGCGACGCGACTGGCCGCTCTCGATCACTTCGGCGACGACGCCGACGCGACCGAACTCGCCATCCCTGCGGGGCAAAAGGAAGACGCGCTCCTCATCGCCGACGTCGATCGGCAGGGTCGCGGTGACGGTGGGGAAAACGATCGTTTCGTCAAGCGGGATCAGCAAGTAGGCCATGGCTAAGTCCAATTTCTGTAGTTAGTCTTAGAGTAGGATAGCGCAAGGTCAACACGCCTCCGACTTCCTGCCTCCCCACAAGGCGCAACGCGCTGCGGCGCTGTGAGATGAACAGCGCGTTGCACCCGACGAGATACATCAGGGTGCAACGTTTTACAGCGCTGGGAGATGCAGAACGCGTTGCACCTGCAGCTGCGAATCGGCCGCTTACGGCGCGATGACGGAGCGGGCGCCGGCGGCTCGCACCGCAGCTGAGAGCGTGTCGATGTCGTAGGCGCCTTCGTGGCGCTGCTCGTTGACGAAGAAGGTCGGCGTGCCGGTGACGCCGCTGATGTCGGCCGAGTCGACGTCTTCCTCGATATGCGGCGCGTGCTCGTGACGGCGCAGGTCGTCTTTGTAGCGCTCGATGTCGAGGCCAAGCCGTTCGGCATAGGCCTGCAGGTCGCGGGGCCGCAGCTCGCCCTGGTGGTCGAGCAGCAGGTCGTGCATCGCCCAGAACGCCCCCTGGGCAGCGGCCGCCTCCGCCGCCTCGGCGGCGAGGTCGGCGTTCGGGTGGACGTCGGAGAGCGGCAGGTGGCGCCAGACGTAGCGGACGTCGCCGAAGTCGGCGAGCAGCTCGCGCACGACCGGCTCGGCCCTGCCGCAGTAGGGACACTCGAAGTCGCCGTACTCGACCACGGTCACCGGTGCATCGAGCGGCCCGCGCAGGTGGTCGCGCTCGGGATCGACCGGCACGACCAGATCGACCAGGGTCTCCGAGCCGCCGAGCAGGGCGCGGATGCGGGCACGCTTGGGCAGCATCGCGGTGGCGCGAAAGACCAGCCAGGTCAGGGCCGAGGCGCCGAGGGCGGCGCTGAGCACGCCCAGCTTTGCCTCGCGCAGCTCGATCCCCTTGAAGGCAAGCGCGGCGATCAGCAGCGAGACCGTGAAGCCGATGCCGGCGATCGCGCCGCCGCCGGCCGTCGCCGCCCAACCAACCGGCGGGCGCAACTTGCCGCCGCTCAGTTTCGTCACCAGCCAGGCGGTGCCGGCGACTCCGACCGGCTTGCCGAGCACGTAGGCGAAGATGATCCCGAGCGTGATCGGCGAGGAGTAGGCGCGCGAGAGGAAGTCACCGTCGATCGCGATGCCGATGTTGGCGAGGGCGAAGAGGGGCACGATCACGTAGCTCGTCCAGGGGTGGTAGAGCTGCTGCAGGCGGGCGTTTGGTGAGACGGCAGCCTGCAGCCCGGCGCTGGCGGAGCGGGCCAGCTCCGGAGTCGGCTGCTCGCGAAAGCTGCGGAAGAGGTCGGTCGCCCGCTCCAGCTCACCGCGGCCGGCGGGGTAGGCCCAGGTGACGAGGCCGACGGCAAGGCCGAGCACAACCGGATCGACGCCCGATTCGAACAGCGCCACCCAGGCGAACAAGGCGAGTAGAAAGTAGACGAGGCCGGCCCTGATCCGCACCGCGAGCGCGACCAGGATCAAGCCGAAGGCCCCGATCGAGATCAGCAGCGGCTCGATCTCGACCTGGCCGCTGTAGGCGACGGCGATGACCAGCAGCGCGACCACGTCGTCGACGACGATGATCGTCAGCATGAAGCCGCGCAGGCGGTCCGGAAAGCGCGGCCCGACCAGAGCCAGCATGCCGAGCGCAAAAGCGGTGTCGGTCGACATCGCCACCCCCCAGCCATGCGCCGCCTCACCGCCGTTGATCGCCAGGTAGATCGCGACCGGCACCGCCATGCCGCCAAGGGCGGCCAGTACCGGCAGCGCCAGGCGGCGGCGCTCGCGCAGCTCGCCGATGTCGAACTCGCGCCGCACCTCGAGCCCAACGACGAAGAAGAAAAATGTCATCAAGCCGCTGTTGACCCACTCGCGCAGGCCCTGGGAGATGCCGGAGCCACCGACGTCGATCGAGAGCTGGGTGCGCCAGACGCTCTCGTAGGAGGAGAGATCGAGGTTGGCCCAGGCCAGGGCCGCCAGGGCGGCGGCAAGCAGGACGCTGGCGCTGCCGGTCTCGGTGGTGAGGAAGTCGCGCAGCGGCGCCTGCAGGCTGCGGGCCCAGGCGGTTCGCCCGCTGAACGCCGATCTGACCCGGGAGTCGCTCATCGCGGCAAGCTTTTCATCCCCGCTCGCTGAACCGACCATCTAGTCTGGGCGGGTGGCCGTTCCGGTAAGCCGAGTGCTCTCCGACTCACAGCTCGCGACGCTTCGCAAGCATGGCGAGGAGCGCAGCGCCGAGGTCGGCGAGAAGCTCTTCGAAGTAGGCGACGCCAGTTACCCGTTCATCGCGATCGTCGAGGGCGAGGTCTCCGTGGTCGACTCCGCCGGGGGCGAGATCGTCCGCCACGGGCCCTCGGGCTTCCTCGGCGAGATGAACCTTCTCTCCGGGCAGACGGTCTTTCTCACCGCGGTCGTGGTCGAGCCGATGCGCTACATCGCGGTCGATCGGGAAGAGCTGCGACGGCTGCTCTTCGAGGATGGCTCCCTCTCGGACCTGCTCCTCTCCGCCTTCATCGAACGGCGCGAGGCGCTGCAGCAGCGTCAGGGGATCGGGCTGGAAATCATCGGCCCGCGCGAGTCGAGCGAGACGCTGCGCACGCTCGACTTCGCCCGTCGCCTGCGCCTCCCTCACACCTGGCTCGAACCCGGGGAAAGCGAGGAGGCAACGGCCCTGTACGAGGCGGCCGGCCCCGAGCAGATCCCGATCGTGCGCCTCCCCGGAGGCGTCGAACTGCACCGGCCGACCAACGGGCAGCTCTCACGCGCGCTGGGGATAGGCCTCGAGCTCGAACAACGCGAGGAAGTCGACCTGCTCGTCATCGGCGGCGGTCCGGCCGGCCTTGGCGCGGCGGTCTACGGCGCCTCAGAGGGCCTCGACACACTGGTTATAGAGAGCACCGTGCTCGGCGGACAGGCCGGGACCTCGCGGCGGATCGAGAACTACCTCGGCTTCCCGGCCGGGATCAGCGGCTCCGAGCTGACCAGCCGCGCGGTCTCTCAGGCGCGCAAGTTCGGCGCCCGCACGGCGACGCCCTACCGCGCCCGCGAGCTCGAGCTCGGCGACGGCCGCCACACGGTCAGGCTCGAGGACGGCAACGAGATCGCCGCCAAAGCGGTCCTGCTCTCGACCGGCGCCGAATACCGGCGCCTGCCAGTGGAGAACCTCGAAAGCTACGAGGGGATCACCGTCTTCTACGCCGCCGGTCCACCCGAGGCCCAACTCTGCGGCGGCCAGCGCGTTGGGGTAATCGGCGGCGGCAACTCCGCCGGGCAGGCGGCCGTCTGGCTCGCCCGCGGCGGCGCCCTGGTCACCCTCCTGCACCGCCGCGCCGACCTCAGCGAGACGATGTCCCACTACATGCTCGAGGAGCTCGAGCGCTACGGTGTCGCCGTTCGGGACCGCAGCGAAGTCGAAGCCCTGCACGGAAAGGACGGCCACCTCGAGGCGGTCACCCTGTCCGACGGCACGGAGATGCCGCTCTCGGCCCTCTTCCTCTTCCTCGGCGCCTCCCCCTGCACCGACTGGCTCGGCGACGTCGTCGCCCGCGATGAGAAGGGCTTCATCCTCACCGGACCCGAAGCCGGCGCCGCAGGCCTGCTCGAGACCAGCGCCCCGGGCGTCTTCGCCGCCGGCGACGTCCGCGCCGGCTCGATCAAGCGCTGCGCGACGGCGGTAGGAGAGGGCGCGACGATCGTCCGCTTTGTCCACGAGCACCTCACGCCCACGCCGGCACCGCAGCGCTAGCGCGAACTAGGGCTTCAGCACGACCCGGCCGAAAGCGTTCCTGCCCTCCAGGTACGCGTGGGCCTCAGCCGCTTCGGCGAGTGGGAGGGACCGGTCTATCTCGACCTTCAGCTCTCCCCCCGCGACGCGCTCGATCAGCTCGGCGATCATTCCGTGGACCCGCGGGTGCTCGGAGAGCAACGCGCCGCCGAGGAAGACACCGCGCAGGGTGTTGTTCTTCCCCCACAGGGCTTTGGCTTCCACATCTGAACCGGCTCGGCCGGCGACTCCGACACTGACGAGCTTGCCGCGGTAGGCCAGCGCCTCGATGCTGTCAACCAGGTTCTTGCCACCAACCGAGTCGAGTACGACATCGACGCCGCGGCCATCGGTCAGCTCGCTAACCCGCTCGACAAAGCTCTCGCCGGCGTAGTTGATGCCGTGGTCGAGGCCAAAAGACTTGAGGCGCTCCAATTTCTCATCGCTCGAGGCGGTCGCGATCACAGTCGCACTCGCCTGCGCCGCCATCTGGATCGCCGCCATCCCGACGCCGCCGGCGCCGGCGTGGATCAGCACAGTCTGGCCCCGCTCGAGGTTCGCAGCCGTGAAGAGGCACTCGTGCGCGGTGCCCAGCGCGACCGGGATGCAGGCGGCCACCGCTGGATCAAGACCCTCAGGAATCGCCCAGGTCATCGCCGCCGGCACGACGCGCTTCTCGGCATGAGAGCCGTTTGCGTTCAGAGCCACGACCTTCTCGCCGAGCACGGAGCTATCTACGCCGGCGCCGACCTCGGCCACCGTGCCGGCGCAGAGGTAGCCGACGATATGCGGGGTCGCCGGCGGCGGCGAGAGAGCGCGAGCAAGCAAATCGCCTCCCTCGATGCTGATCGCCTCGACCTCGACCACAACGCAGCCGTCGAAGCACTCCGGATCGGGGACGTCCTCGTAGCGCAGCACGTCCGGGCCACCGTTCTCGTAAATCACCGCTGCCTTCATGGCGCGATCCTACGGGACGATCAAATCGCGGCCGCCTGGCGATCCGCGATCAGGCCCTCCAACGCCGATGCCGCGGCCTCCGCCCCACCCGCCTGCGCGAACGCGTCGCGAATCCGTTCGGCGCCCGGCCGACAGGCGATCGCCGCCTCGACCGTGGCGCGCAGGCGGTCGGGCCGCAGCCGCTTCGGGCGTAGGATCGTCCCTCCGCCACAGTGCTCGGCGCGACGGGCGACCTCGGATTGGTCGCGCATAAACGGAACCGTGCAGACCGGGACGCCCGCGGCCAGCGCCTTCTGTGTGGTGCCCATGCCGCCGTGGGAGATGACGACTGCGGCCCGGCGCAGGAGCGGGCCATGCGGGAGGAAGCGCTCCACCCTGGCGTTCGCCGGGACCTGGAAATCAGCTGGATCGTGGGCGGCGCTGGTGGCGATGACCGCATAGGGCCGCTCGGCGAAGGCCTCGAGCGCAACCCTGATCAGCTTCGCGTCGTCCTGGAACTCGGTCGAGGCCGTGACCAGGACAATCGGGCGGTCCTCGGCGGCGAGCCACTCCGGCTCGAGCGCCGGCGGCTCCCAGAGCGCCGGGCCGACGAGCCGCACGTTGTGCGGCCACTCGCGCGGGTATTCGAAGGGCTCTGCCGAGAACTGAACCAGCAGCGGCGCGACGCTGTAGAGATCCTCGATGCCGTCCAATGCCGGCAGGCCAAGAGTCGCCCGACGGGAGTTGTGGCTACGCATGAACGAGCGAAAGGCGAGCGGGCTGAGTGCGCTCAGGCCGGCGTCCCGAAGGCGTGCAAGCTGACTGTTCGAGGGGGCGAAGCCCGGGCCGAAGCTGGGAACGCCGCGGGCGGGCGCGGGGTGTGGATACGGCATGTAGTGAGCCCATGGCAGCCCGGATGCCTCGGCCGCCACAGCCGCGCCGGTGGCATTGGTGTCGACCCAGATCAGGTCCGGGCGCTCGGCCTCGATCGCCGCCTGCAGGTCGGGAACCTCGTAGCGCGCCCGCTTGGCGAAGGTCTCGCATGCCGATACGAGGGCGCCGATCGACGTGCGCGCTTTCCAGTCTTCGAGCGGTATCGCCTCGATGCGCGGGTCGATTGACGCGGCGTCGAGGCCGAGCCGGCCGATCGCGTCCACGCTTGCGCTCGCGGTGCGGACGATGACGTCGTGTCCGCGGTCACGCAGGGCGACCGCCGTGGGGGTTGGCGGGAAAGCGTGCCCCGAGCCGGGACAAGTGTAGGTGAGCACTTTCGCCATCAGCTGACCCCTATCAGTGCGTCGACCATCCCGACGATCACCGCTTCGGTCTTGCCGCGCGAAAGCCCCATGTCGATTCGCACCACCTTGTAGAGAGAGAGGTCCGAGGCTGCGATCAGCTGGACGACGAGCTGTTCCCGGCGGGCGCCTCGAAGCGCACAGAGACTGGGCTCGAAGACCCGTTCAACCCAATTGCGGTGAAATTTCCTTCCCTCGTCGGTGATCGCGCGCACGCTCGGGAAGCGGTCCTCCTCGGCAAGGAGGTGAAGGATGCGATCGCCCGCGGCGTCGTAGTGCTCGATCAGATTGCGGATCGCGCCGGCATGATCGCCGGCCGGAGCTTCCTCGCGGAACTCGATCATGCGCCCGCCCCAATCCTCCAGGGCTGCCGCGAACAGGTCCTCCTTGCGGCCGAAATGCGCGATCAGAGTAGGAACCGTGACCCCGGCCGCTGCGGCGATTTCACCGAGCGTCACCTCGTCGTAGGAACGCGACAGGAACCGCTCCAGCGCCGCCATGCGAATCCGCTGCGCGGTCGCCTCCGAGCGCTGCGCCCGCACGCCCATCCGGTACTGCCGCTTCCCTGTCATCGTCGCCGTCGTCATTTCACTTATATGCCACTATAGTTAAATTTAGGGCAACGTCAAGCAGCTCAGATGATCTGAATATCCTCCTGCCGTAGTAGGATGTTCCTATGTCGCAGATCACCTGGAGAGTCGAGGAGCTGGCCGCACAGCGTGGCTGGGGAGCGCGGCAGCTCGCGGAGGCGACCGGACTCGACCAGAAGACCGTGCGAAACATCCTCGCCGGCCGGGCGACGCGAGTCGACCTCAACACGATCGCGCGGCTGTCGCGCGCGCTCGGAGTGGGCCCGGGCGCACTCTGGGACGTTGGTCCGAACTCGACAGGGGCCTGGGAGAAGACGGCTGGCTCTGCTGGGGAGGCAGCGCCCGGTGAGCTGGACGCGGTTCTTGCCGACCGCTGGTCGGCGCCCGACCCCGCTCTCGAGCGGGCCCTGCGCGTGCCTTGAGCCGCTGCTACCTGGACACCAATTTTGTCTACGCGCACCTGCGCTCAAAACGCGGTGGCGCGTTGGGACCGGTCGAGGCCTGGCGCGCTCGGGTGTTGGGCGAACTGGACGGCGGCGGCGTGATCAGCGCCCTCGTCCTCGACGAGCTGGCCTACCGCCTCGTCCTCGCCTGGCTGCGCGATGACGGCGACGCTGATCCGCTGTCGACTTACCGTCAGGACCCGGGTGCGGCGATGCGAACGACGCGGCGGCGCCTGATGGCGACATGGCGCGCGATTGACCTTCTCGCCCTCGAGATCCAACCCACCGAACACGCCGTGATTGAGATGGCGAAGTCTCTGATGGCACGACCGGGACTCGCGCCCCGTGACGCCTTCCACGCAGCCCACGCGATCGAAGCCGGCTGCGAGCTCATCGCGAGCTCAGACGCCGGCTTCGACCGAGTGCCGGAACTGCGCCGACTGGCGCCCTGAAACACCGGTTAGCCGCCGGCCCCCGCGTAGCGCAGCGAGCCGGGGGTGTCGAGCAGCTCGCCCGTCTCGAGCAGGGTCTTGAGGCCGGAAAGGATCATCGGCCAGCCGCCCCAGAGTTCGGAGTTGGCCTCCGCGCCGAGCTGATCGTGGGTGACCGAGAGGCGGCAGGAGTTGCCGACCGGCTCGATCTCCCAGGTCACCCTCGACTCTCCTTCGCGCTCAACCTCCTCGCTCCAGCGCGCGGTGAAGCTCTGCACGAGCCGCCGCGGCGGCTCCACCTCGATGTTCACGCCACTGGCGATGTCGATCACGCCGGGGACCGCTGACTTGTACTCCGACCCCGGCTTCCAGTCGGAGTCGGTACCGACGCCAAAGCTGTACTTCTTGCGCATCTCGCCGTCGGTGATCGCCTCCCAGAGGCGCTCGGGCGTCGTCTTGATGTAGATCTCGAACACGGTCATCGTGCCGCGCCCGCCAACCACGGTGTAGAGCTCGTCCTGATTCATTTGCCTTCCTCCTCGATTTCGGTCTTGAGCTCGCTGAGCGCCGAGGCCCAGGGCTCCGCGTACTTGCTCACCCAGCGCTCGTAGACGAGCCGGATCGGGACGGGGTTGAGGAAGTGGAGCTTCTCGCGACCGCGCTTGCGCGTGGTCAGCAGCCCCGCCTCCTCCAGCACCTTGAGGTGCTTCATCACGCCGAAGCGGGTCATCGCGAGGCCCTCTTCGAGCTCCCCAAGCGTCTGTCCATCGCGCTCGAAGAGGCGATCGAGCAGGCCACGCCGAGTTGGATCCGCCAGCGCCTTGAATACCGAGTCCATGGGAAGAACTATAGGTGACCTTTTGGTCACATGTCAAGTCAAGCAGCGCTCGTGAGCGTCCAGTTCTGTGAGGTCGACCGCGGAGTGAGCTCAACGACGGCTCCGATCGCCACCCGGCACGCCCGGGGCGCAGCCCATCCGACTTTGACCACACCAGAGTGGGGGGAATGTCGGATGGGCTCCCTGACCGGCCGCTTCGAGCGACCGGTCTCTGCCTCGGGGCGACCCCACCCTGAGCGAACCGGATACTCATGAGCAGCGCTATTCACCAGCAACGTGCAGTTCGAGCGCGTGGATCTGGCTCTGGCCGTAGGAGCCTGTTTGGACCGGGCCGGCGGCGCTGATCAGGTCGCCGGGCCCGGGCAGCGGGTGGGGCCGCAGGCCCTTGCGGACGTCGATCGCGGTCAGGCCGGGAAGGGTGATGCCCTGCGAGTCAATGACGACGAAGTGGGCGTCGCCATCGCCGTCGGGATCAACCCGCTCGACGTAGACGATCCGGCCTTCGGTGGTGCGGCAACTTGGCAGGGCGGGCTGGCAATGTGACGCCTCAACCCTTTCGACGACTGCCGGCTTGTCGCGATGCTCGGGGGGAGGCGATCGCTCTGCCGTGCTAGTGGGCCGCGGCGTGCTGTCAGTCGTATCGCCAACGCTGCCGCAACCCGAGATCGCGAGGAGCAGCCCCACGCAGAGCAGCGAGACCCGCTCGATCCCCGCTCGCATGAGCAGGCGGCGCACAGCTCAGGGACGGAGGATTGAGACCGTTGAATCGCGCGGCGCCGCGGCGTAGAGCAGGTTGCCCGGACCTTGAGCGAGGACGCCGAGCTTGTCGTAGCCGCTGGCAACGCCGTTGGGGGTCGCCCCCGGCAGCTTCGCGCACACACCTTTACGCGCGGCGCTGAGCCGCAGGCTGCCGGTTACGCAACCGAGGAAGGTCAGCGCCCCCGAGCGCGGGTTGCGTCGCAACTCGGTGATACCGGCCTCGCCGCGCACGGCAACGAACATGGTCTTGCCGTTACCGCTGAGGATCGCCGTGTGCACCCCGTAGAGCGGTGAGCCGCTGGCCAGCCGGCTCGACCTTGGAACCAGGGTGCACTTGCCGCGGTCGCCGCTGAAGCCGCTGATGCAGCTCGTCGGCGAGAGCTTGCCGCTCGCACGGCTGCGTTTCAGCACGATGATCGGCCCGTAGTCGGTAGTCGCGTAGACGAAGCGGCGGTCCGGGGTTTCAATCAGGCCGCTTGGCGTCTGCAGCGTGTAGGGCCCTCCCGTCGCCGGGCCTCCCCGCTCGCACCCTTTCGGACCGGTGAGGCCGGTGAGACAGCCGCGATAGCTGATCGCGCCCGCCGCGCCAATGGCAAAGGTGTCGATCGTTCCGGCTCGCTCAGCGGCCGTGTAGAGGAATCGCCCATCGGAGGAGATCAACGGCGCCGTCACTTCGTCGAGCACGTCATCGCCCTTCGGCACCTGGGTGCAGACTTTCGCCTTCGGGTTGCTGCTGATGCACTGCTTGAATTCCAGCGCGCCGCCGACTGCGCTGCGGGCGAAGACGGTGACACTCTGGTCGAGGGCGGCGGTCACGTAGACGCGCCTGCCGTCGGCGCTAATCGCGATCCCGCTGGGTTCGGCGAGGCCGGATCCGTAGCCACCCCGGGTGGCGCTCAGGATCAGCGCGCAGGCGCCGGTACCGGCGGGGCCCGCGCTGCTGTCGCCGGAAAGACAGTCGCCGTAAGTGAGGGTGCCGCTGCTCGGGTCGCGGACGAACCGCGCCACGGTGGCGCCGTGGAAATCGCCGCTGGTCAGGTAGAGCGAGCGCCCGTCCGCGCTGATCGCCGCGGCGGTCGGATTGGCGATCGGCGAATCGCCCGCATTGGCCTGGGCGCCCGGCACGTTGGTGCACTTCTGCAGGAAGCTGTCACCGGTAAAGCAAGGGCCAAAGGCGATCCTCCCCGGCGCCGGGCCGAGGGCGAGCTGGGTGATCGCGCTGGTCATGTTTCCGAGCGCGTAGAGCGATTTGCCTTCTTCGCCGGGCAAGAGCGCGACTACCCCAGCCAGGCTGGATTGCGTGTCTTCTGGAATCGCTCCCGGCGCCGCCCTGCAGCCGCGCCGTGCCGCGACCTTGCTATTGCCCGTAACGCAACCGAGCACCGAAATGTGGATGCCCTGCCGGTGGGTCCGCGCCGGCGCAACAGCTGGGACCAGGAGGGGAAGGATGCAGATCGCTGCGAGTGCTGTGCGGAGCGCCGATCTGGACATGGTCGCTAGGGCGACTTGAGGCGGGTCTTTTCCACCCGGGCCAGCTTCGCCTTGAGGCGCTTGAATTCTTTCTCTTGCGTGGGGGTGCGTTTGTGGCCGCTGTAGGCGAGGTTTTTCTTCTCCAGCGGGTCGGTCTTGAGGTCGTACATCTCCCACTGCGGCGGTACTGGGTTTTCACTGATGTCGTAGTACTTGGCCAGCTTCCAGCGCCCTTCGCGGATGCTGACGACGTGGTTGGGGGGCTGCGGGTATGGCCCTGTTTTCTGGCCGGACTGGTAGTCGTCGTAAGTGAAGACGACGTAGTCCTGGACCGATTTGTCCGCGTGCGGGTGCAGGACCAGCTTCGAGTAGTCGACCCCCTGCCAATTGGCGCGGGCGTTTTTTGGCGCCGCCGCCAGGCTCGCCAGCGTCGGTAGGAAATCGACGTGGGAGACCAGCGCTTCGGTATGGGCCGGCTTCGGGAAGAGCTTTGGGTTGGAGTAAACGAGCGGTACCCGCGTCGCCTCCTCGTAGAAATTGAAGTTCTTCTGGCGCAGGCCGCCGTGGGCCAGCCCCATCTCACCGTGGTCGGCCGTGCGCACAATCAGCGTGTCCTCGAAGAGGCCGGTCTCTTCCAACTTGTCGAGGACGTTGACCAGGTAACTATCCGAGGAGCGCATCAGGTTGCCGTAGAAGTTGAGGTAGTTGCGCATCTGTTCTTTGTTTTTTGGCTTGCCGGTCAGGTTGAAGATTTTGAGGAACTGTTCCTGGACGCTGGGCTTGGTCGAGAGGTCTTCTTCGGCCGTCTCCGGTGGGTGCATGCTCCCCTCGAGCCAGGACTGGTCATAGCCGGCTTCCTTGAAGGATTTACTCGGGTAGAAGAGGACGTCGTGCGGATTGACGACTGAGATCACCATGAAGAAGGGCTGCTGCTGGGCCGCGGTCGAGCTCAGGTACTGCAGGGCGCCCTCGGTGCCGTCCTGCACCGTGCCGACCTGGTTGATGAAGCGGCCGTCGTTGTCGATGAAACCCCCGCCGGCCTCGGGCACGCTCTGGTTAGCGCCGGCGTCCGGCGGGTTCCAGCGCAGGAAGCCGTACTTTTCGAGATCGGACGGCTGTGCGTCTTCTTTTACCGCCGGTTTTGAGCAGTGCCACTTGCCCTTGTAGACGACGTTGTAGCCGGCCGCTTTCATCACCGTGGCGAGGTTTTTCAGTTCCACCGGCAGATTCACCTGCGGATTCGTCGGCGGTTCCATGTCTTCCTCGAGCGTGTACTTGACGCCGTGCTGGGCCGGGAAGTAGCCGCTCATCAGGGTCGAGCGCGCCGGTGAACACATGCAGGCGTTGGTGAAAGCACGTTCGAAGCTGAGGCCGTGCTGGCGCAGTCGCCGCATCCCCGGCAGGTTCTGGCGCAGCCAGTTCGGCGGGAAGTGCTGGATCGCCCGCTCTTGGTCAGTGAGGAAGAGGACGATGTTCATCCCGGCGACGTCGCGGCGCTTGCCCTTGGCCGCGGCGAGGGCGCGCTCGACCCCGGCGCCCTGGGAGAGCAGCAGCGCCGAGGCGGCCGTCGCCCCCGTGCCGAGCAGCTGCTTGCGGGTCAGGCCATCGTTGCGCTCGTCCGACTGGCTCACTTGTTCCTCCTGAAGATGTCGACGGCATCGCTGCCGAACGAGGTCGAGTAGAGATAACGGCCGTCGGGGCTAAGCGCGATCGAACTGACGCCACGCAGCGCGCGGGCGCGCGTGCAGCCCGGGACCGAGTGGGGCGCGAGGCAGCCGGCGCGTCCCGGCAGCTGATTCACCGTGCCGGACTTCTTTGCGCGAGCGAGCACGTCGATCGCAGCGGTGTTGAAGGCGGCCACGTAGACGTTGGCGCCGTCAGGTGAGATCGCCAACCCCTCGGGCGCAACCAGCGCGCGGCCGAAGGAGCAGCCAGTTGCGCGCAGGTAGACGAGGCAACCGAGGGTGCCTTTCTTCTGCGTCAAACCGCCGGATGAAGAGCGGCCGAAGGAGGTCACGCTGTTGCTGAAGAGCGAGGTCGCGTAGAGATCACCGCCCGGGTTAAACGCGACCGCGTTGGCACCACTCAGCTGCACCCCGGTCGCGCAGCCGCTGAGCGCAGTATTGACGATGCAGCCACTGCCGCTGGTCGCCTGGGTGAGCGTCCCGGTCGCCTGGTCGCGAGTCATTACAGCCACGGCGTTGGAGAGGGCGCTGGCGACGTAGACGTTGGCGCCATCACCGCTGATCGCCATCCCCTCCGGGGCGCCGAGGGCGAGGCCGGTAGTGCAACCGCTGATCGCTTCAGCGATGCAGCCGGTGCTGTCGCCAGGCTGAGTCAGCGCACCGCTGGCCCGGTCCCGGTCAAAGACCGCGACCGCGTTGCCGAAGAAGGAGCCGACGTAGACGTTCACCCCGTCGGGACTGACGATGACGACGTCGGGTCCGACCAGAGCCCGGCCGCTGGCGCAAACCGGCACCGGCAATCCGGAAGTGCAACCGGCGGCGCCGGGCAGCTGAGTGAGCGCTCCGCTCGACCCGTTGCGATGGAAGACGCTGATCGTGTTGCTCGCCCGCGAGGTCGCGTAGACGTTGCGGCCGTCGGGGCTGACCGCAACCGAGTTCGGGCCATCAAGTCCGACCGCCGTCGCGCAGCCACCGCCTTTGATGGCGACGCACCCCCCGGTCCCAGGCGGCTGCGTCAACGTGCCGGTGCGGGCGTTGCGCTTGAAGATCGCGATCGCGTCGCTTTTCGAGGAAGCGACGTAAACGTTTTTGCCATCAGGGCTGACGGCGATCGCGCGGGAGCCCATGAAGGGGCCAGGGCCCTTGAGCGCACGTGCGATCCCGCAGACTTTGGAATGCGCCGAGCGGTCGACGAGGCAACCGCGCCCGCCGGGCAGCTGCGAGAGCGTGCCGCTTCGCGGCGTCTGGTGGCGATTGGGTTGCGGGGCAGAGGCGGCGATTGCACCGCCTGGCAACGCCAATGCAGCGGCACTCACCGCGATGGCGAGTGAGGGCAGCGATAGATAACGAGGCCGAGTGAAAAGACGCATGCGCCGCGAGCGTAGTCGGCCTCGCGGACGCCGAGCGCTCAGTGCTTACCCAGCTTCAAATCGCCGAGCACACCGATGCGAATGCCCAGCCAGGGGTAAGTGGCGGTGTAGAAGGTGTTGTCCTGCGGCTGTAGTCCGACCGCCGAGAGCCAGAGCTGGTAAACGGGAGCGTTGGCGATACCGCCGTGCAGACGACGCCAGACCCGGCCGTGAGCGCCGCTGCGACCCGAGGGAGGAGCGGTGATCGTGTCGGTCCACTCGACCGCGTTACCGCCTTGGTCGAGGGTCCCCCAGGGCGAGGTGGTCTTTGCCTGGCCAACCGTCTCGAGGCTGCCCTGGTAGGCCTTGGCGTAGGTGGTCGGGTCCATCCCGAACGGGTTCACACTCGAACAGGTTTCGGCGCTAAAGGCCGAGGGGCACCAGCTCGGGGCCGACTGATTTTCAGCGTGGAAGTTCGCCAGTGGCTGGGTCGAGGCGTTGGTGACGTCACCGCTGATCGGGTCGAGCGTGGTCGAGTGAGGAGCGGCGGCCCCTTCGTCGCCGAAGGCACCGGGGTTGGTCGGGTATTGCCAATAGGAGTATTTGCCGCCGCCGCTGGGGTCGTAGTAGGCGGCCTTGATCCACTCGTTCTGACTCGGGATGACGAAGCCGCGCTTGTGCGAGCGGGTCATCGCCCTCACTTTCATGTCGTACATCCCCCGCTCGGTCTGCCGCGAGAGCCGCACCCGGTAGGTGACGTAGCTGAAGCCGGCGTTGGCGCTGACACGCTTGGAGAGCAGCCGGCCGTTGTAGAGCGAGTTGGCGAAGCGAGCCGAGCGCAAGAAGTTGGCGAAGCCGTAGGGCTTGTCGGCCCATTCGGGCGAGGCAACCATGTAGTGATGCCCCTTGGCGGCTTTCGCGAAGAAGTCGATCTGCCCGTACTTTGGCCATTCCGAGGAGCTCTCGTTGGTGCTGTAGAGCTTGTGCCTGTTACGCCCCGCCGGATCGGCCGTGTTGAGAAAGGCCACGTACTGGGCAACCGTGACCTCGAGCTGGCCGATGCCGTAGCGGTAGTCGACGCCGCCAACCTGCTGGCAGGGAGGCTGCTTTTCGGCGGCTACGACTTCGCTGCAGGAAGCGTAGATCGCATCGGTGAAGGGCACGATGCCGACTGAAGGATTACCGGGAGCCCCGACTTTGACCGTCTTGAAGGTGATCACCGAGGACGCCGTTGAGGCCGCCGACATTGCCGGTCCGGCAAGCGCCGCCACTGCCAATACGGTCAGCGCCAGAAGCAGACGATTTCGCAGGACGCTGAGCGCAGCTAGGGGGGTCGGCATTTTGTGCTCATCGACCGGGTAGTCGAAAGCTTGAGCGCAACGCAACCGAAAGGACCCCTGACAGATGGCCAATTCACTCGACGGCACAGTCGCACTGGTCACCGGTGCCAGCAGTGGCATCGGGGAGGCAACAGCCCGGGCACTGGCCGCCCAGGGAGCCAAAGTCGCGGTGGCGGCGCGCCGGCTGGAACGGCTCGAGCGGCTGGCATCGGAGATCGGCGGCAGTGGCCATACCGCGCTCGCAATCCAGTCCGACATCACCGACCAAGCGCAGGCAGTCAACGCCGTCGACCGCACCGTCGATGAGCTTGGCCGCCTCGACATCGTTGTCAACAACGCCGGCCAGATGCTGCTGGGGCCGATCGAGGACGCCCCCACCGAGGAGTGGGACCGAATGATCGACCTCAACCTCAAGGGTCTGATCAACACCACCCACGCCGCCCTCCCCCACCTGCTCTCGGCGGCCGAGGACTCGGAGCGTGGTTGCGCCGACGTGGTCAACATCAGCTCCGTCGCCGGCCGCATCGCCCGCGCCGGCTCAGGCGTCTACAACCTGACCAAGCACGGTGTCGGCGCCTTCAGCGAGTCCTTCCGCCAGGAGTTCGCCAAGCGCAAGGTCCGCTCGACGATCGTCGAGCCCGGTGCCGTCGACACCGAGCTGACTGACCACATCCGCGACGGGGTGCGCGAGCAGGTGCGCGACCGATTCACTGACATGAAGACGCTCGAGGCCGCCGACATCGCCGACGCAATCGCCTACGCGGTCACCCGCCCCTGGCACGTCTCCCTCAACGAGATCCTGATCCGGCCGACCGAGCAGACGGGCTGAAGCACCGGTCGGGTCGATGGCTTCGATCGCGACGATCGGCGTCTACGGCTTCAGTCGTGACTCGTTCCTGGAAGCGCTGGCCGGCGCCGGGGTAGATCTCCTGCTCGACGTGCGTCAGCGCCGGGGCGTGCGGGGCAGCGAGTACGCCTGGGCGAACGCACGCCGCCTGCAAGCTGCGCTGACGGAAGCGAACGTCGGCTACACCCACCTGAAGGAGCTGGCGCCGACCACCGAGCTTCGCCAGCTGCAGTACAGCGAGGATGCAAAGCTGGGCGAGGGCAAGCGCTCGCGGACGGTCCTGGCTAGCGAATACGCGCGCCGCTACACGGAGGAGATCCTCGACCAAGTCGACCTCGGCCCGGTGGTGAGCTGGATCGGCGGAAGCTCAGCCGCCCTGCTCTGCGTCGAGCGCGATCCCGAGGCCTGCCACCGCTCCCTGATTGCGGCGCGCCTACAGCGCGACTGGGACTTCAGGATCGAGCACCTGCGCCCTGCGTGACCCGGCTGTTAAAGGAGCGCGCCGTGGCCGTCACCCCGCCCGGCGGCTGGCGTCATCAACGCAACCGGGACGGTGAGGCCCGCCGAGCGGCGGAGAGTGGCAATGCGGCGGCCGGGCTGGACCGCGGGGCGAATCTCGCTGACGCGGTCGCCGAGCCCGGCGACGGTCGCATCCAGATCCGAGCTGATCAAGGCGAGGCCCCAGAAGAAGGCGGGCCGGTCGCCGCCGGCGCGCTCGGTCGCCTCGGCCGGCTCCTGCACGACCTCGAGGATGGTCGGGCCGAGGCGAAAGAAGGCCTGCCGCGGAGCGCCGGCCGGTGTCGGTTCCTCGCGGATGCGGCGCAGATCCAGGCCGGCCTCCTTCAGCACCGCGACGGTGCGATCAAGCGCGGGCGTAATCGCAACGACGTGGTCAAGCCCGCTGACGCCGTTGGGATGCACCGGTTGCTCGCACGGTGGCGGCCGATTCGACTGCGCCGTTGGCAACCCGTCGAGCTCTGTACTTCCGACCTCGCGCAGAGACCAGCCGACGAGCCCCGTACCCGCATCGGAGTCCGCGAGGCGGATCCGCACATCACCGACGACACAAGTGTCGCCATCGAGAGCAAAGCCGAGCTTCGCCCATGCATCCGGGGTGCCTGTGACAGTCAACTCGTCGAGGGCGGGAGTCACCGTCCGAACAGTAGCGGGGCTTAGGAACTCCACCACCGGGTATCCGACCTGCTCCCTGTGATCTCGAGAAAGAGGCTAGATGGCTGATTTGAATGAGCGCGACGCGAAGCTGGTCCAGTACCTCAACGAGGCGTACGGCAAGGAGAAGGAGCTGGAAACCGCCCTCGAGGTACACATCGCGATGACCACGAAGGCCCCCTACAAAAAACGGCTAAAAGAGCACCTGAAAGAGACCAAAGGGCACGCCAAGCTGCTTGAGCGCAGGATCAAGAAGCTGGGTGGCGGCGGGCATGCGCTGCAGAGCGTTGTCGCCAAGGCCACGGCAGTAGCAAAGGGCCCGATGCACATGATCCGCGGCAGCGGTGAGCAGGAGAAGATGCTGAAGAACGCTAAGACCGAGTACTTCAGCGAGCACGAGGAGATCTCCACGTACCTCGCGATCGAGACCTTCGCCAAGAAGGTGAATGACAAAGAGACGGCAAAACTTGCGCGCGACATCCGCCGCGAGGAGGAACGGATGGCGAAGTTCCTCGAGGGCCAGATCAAGTCGCTCTCCAATGCCGTGGCACTAGAGGATGTACCGGCCGCGCAGCGCCGGGCGCCGTCTAAAAAAGCCGCTCCCCGCAAACGGAAAAAAACTGCGGTGACCGGGTCGCGGAAAGGCAAAGCACCGGCGCGCAAACGCAAACGCTAGTCGCCACTCGGACCCCCGAGTGCCCGCTTGAGGAAATCAACCTGTTCCTGCTTGCGCATGATCTGGTGCTCGAGCATGTGCTCCAGTGCCTCTGAGCGCCCCTCTCGGCCGGTCGGCTCGATCGCTTCCTGCAGCGCCTCGACGACCTCCTCCTCGCAGCGGGCGAGCCAGGCGACCGCGTCTGCCGCCTCCGCCTCGAAACGCAGGTCGGCGACTTCGGTGGTCGGCTCCCCGCCGAAGGAGACGATCTTCTCGATCAGCTGCCTGGCCCCGCTCAACTCGTCGTCGCCGAATTCGGTCAGCTTTGCCCCCAGCGACTGCGCCTCCAGGCCCTGCAGGCTGGAGGCGACGATCGAGTACTGCAGGGCGGAGCGATATTGCTGCGCCAACGCCAGGTTCAGGCGCTTGATCGCCTCGGCAACGTCGAGCTTCTCTTCGGATGGCATCTCAGCCACGTACCCCCGATCGGCTCTCGTCAATCGTCCTGGAGAAGCTGCTCGAGCGTGCTGCCACTGAGCACCGATTGCGGCTGGTCGGCGACCACGTTCGAACCCGGCAGAGCCTGCTCGTCGCGGCGCTTGATCAGCAGCCACTGCGGCTTCTCGCCGGGCCGGGCGCGTTGCAGGGCGAAGCCGCCGCGGAGCTTCTCGCCGTGGAGGACGAAGACGGCGTGGCCGCGCTCGATCGCCTCGGGCCAGGCGACCCGGCCGCCCTGCTCGTAGTGGCCGCGATCCCAGACGATCACGCCGCCTTTCTCGGTCGGGCCCTCGAAGCTGTTGTGGGAGATCGAGTGGTCCTCGACCTGCACCGCGAAGCGCTTGACGGCGGGGTCCATCGAGGGTCCCTTGGGGACCGCCCAGGAGCGCATCACCCCGTCGACCTCGAGGCGGAGGTCGAAGTGATGGGCGGTGGCGGCGTGCTCCTGGACGACGAAGGCGCCGGCGCTGACGCCGCGGATCGCGAACTGCTCGTGACCCTCGGCCTTCTTCAGCTGCTCGGTCGTCAGCTCGCTGACCTGAGCGGCCGGCGGGCCCTCGCGCAGAAACGAGAGCAGTTCGTCAACCGCTGTCTCGGCTCCCTCGGCGTGGACGAGCAGCTCGTCGTCCTCGCCGTTGCGCACCCAGCCCATTACCCCCAAGCGACGCGCCAGGCTCACCGTCGCGTCGCGAAACCCGACGCCCTGCACCTGACCATGCGCTGCTGCGCGCACCGCCACCTCGGTCAACGCTTGCGGACCCGGAAGTGGAATAGCGCCGGCGTGCGGTCGACATTGCCGGCCTGATCGGCGGCGACGACGCGGAAGGTGTGGCGACCGGGCCCGACGACGTAGGCGCGCGGCGAGGTGCAGATGCGGAAGGGCCGGCCGTCGATGCGGCAGCTGAAGCGCGAGCCGGTCTCGCTGGAGGCGAAGCGGAAGACGACGCGGCGGCGGCCACTCTTCGTGGTGATCAAGGCGGGCGGATGGGCGGAGAGCCGGGTCCTCGGTGGCTTGGTGTCGAGGCGCGGTTTCGGCGGCGGCGGCGGTTCGAGCGGCGGCGGCGGGATCTCGGGCGGCGGCTGATTGAAGTTGTCGCGCGCGGATTCAGTGACCGTCTCGCATTCGACCGGCGGCGGGTCGCCGAATTTCGCGAAGTCGACGATCGCCCTGTCGGCGTCGGCGCCGCAGTCGATCACCGCGTCGGCGTCGGAGGCGTTGGCGAGGATCAGGTCTTCACCCGCGCCCGCGCGGTAGGTATCGGCGCCTTCATGGCCGAGCAGCTGGTTGGGACCGCTGTCGCCGTAGAAGGTGTCCGGCGAGCCGCTGCCCTCGAGGTCCTCGATGCTTTTCAGCACATCGGGCGAGCCGCTCGCGCAGCTCGGCGACCCCGCGACCCCGGGGCGCCCGGCCTGCCCGATGGCGAGGTTGGCGCCAACCGCTTCTTTGAACTTCGCCCAGGAGGCGTTGTCGCGGCCTTCGCCGCCTTCGATCGTGTCGCCTTCGCAGATCGTGTTGGAGAGGAAGAGGTCGTTGCCGCCTTCACCGAGCAGCGCGTCCTGACCCGCGTTGCCGGTAACCACGTCGTCGCCGCCGTGGGCGTGCAGGGTGTCGTTACCCGGTCCATCGACGAGGATGTCATCGCTTTCGTTTCCGGCGCTGACTTCGTCGCTGCCGTCGCCGCCCAGCATCATCAACGAGGTCGGTCCCGGCATTCCTTCGGCGCGCAGGTTGTCGGCGCCGCCCAGCCCAGCGACCAGGAGCGAGGCGAGCGGCCCCGGCAATGTGCAGACCGCGGTGGTGCTGTTCTGCAGCGCGCAGCCCGAGGCGGCCGGCGGAGCCTGGAAAGAGCTGCCGCCACTCAGGTGCATGGTCACCGCTGCGCCCGTCGCGCCGCCGGTCGGGTCGACCGTCAGCCCGTCGCCGCCACTGCTGCCGAGCAGGTAGAGCTCGGCGAAGCCGCTCGCCCCTTCGGTGATCGAGCCGACGCTGACTTCGCCCGCATTGCGCGTGGCGACCGGCCCGTTGCTCGCCGTCGACTCGCAGTTGGGAGCGCTTGCACCGCCGACGCAATCGTCTCCGTCGGCGCCACCGTTCAGCGTTGTCCCGGCGCCGCCGGCTTCGAGCACATCGGCGCCACCACCGCCGTAGATCGTCTGTCCCCCCTTAGACCCTTTTATGTAGTCCGAGAACGGGCTGCCGACGATGCGCTCGAAGTCAACTGGCTCGACTTCGTCGACCCCTCCCCCGTTCGGCGCCACGCCGTTGTCGCCTTCGGCTTCGCCGTTTTCGTCGAGTTTGGTGAGGTCGAGGTAGACGCCGCGCCCTTCTTCGGTTTTCGCCGGGAAGCCCGGATTGGTCACGGCCTTGGTGAAGCCGGGGCTGATCCCGGTCGAGTAGCTGAGCGTGTCAATGTCCGTCGCCGGGCCCGAGTCGCGAAGGTGGTCGATCGTCGCGTCGCCGCGGATGTAATCGTTGCCTTCTTCGCCATCCACCGTGTCGGCGCCGAAGCCGCCGATCAGCAAATCGTCGCCGAGGCCGCCACGCACGAGGTCGTCCCCGGGCCCGCCGAAGAGCTTGTCGTTGCCCGCACCGCCGAGCAACGTGTCATTGCCGCGCTCGCCGAAGACGATGTCGTCCCCCGGGCCGCCTTCGAAAGTCTGACTGCCGACGCCGAGCCGGCAGCCGGACGGACAGGAGGCAAGGGCAGCGATCGGGGCCGGCACGATCGTGTCATCGCCACCGCCGCCGCTGACCGAAGCGACGCCGGCCGGGACGACGATCGTCTCAGCGCAGGGCGTGCCCTCGATCGTGTCACCGACCCGCTCCGGGCCTTCGGCGCAGCTGGGCGGACCAGTCGGGCTCGGCGCCGCGCTCGCGGGCAATGGGGCGACCAAAAGGGCGATCGCAGCCAGCAGCACGCCGGCGAGAATCGAGAAAAAGCGAGGCACTACTTCCTCATACCCAGTCATCGCCATCCGATGCGGTGCTGCACCTGGCGACATATGCTCCTCTTGATGCGCCGAGCGTCGATCCTCGTCTTCCTTCTTCTCAGCGCCTCGCTCCTTGCGATCCCAGGTTCGTTCGCGGGCGCCTCGCCAGCGCAAAGGGAAGCCGCCGCTTCGCAGGCCGACCCGGATATCTCGATCGAATTCGAACTCGGGGCAGGCCAGGGGCTCCGGGCTCAACTCGAAACCTACGCCGACACCGTCACCCTGACGATCCTCGGCCACCACCAGTACGTCAGCTACCAGGTCAAGGGGGAGCTTTCGCCAAGCGGCCTGGTCGCCAAGTTCGGCCAGCTCGGGGAAGTCTCAGTCACCTTTTCGCCGACCAAGACCATCAGCAGCCAACAGCCCCCGAAGGGCTGTAAAAAAGATGAAGCCAGTACGGACCGGGAAGGGATCTTTTCCGGGACCATCAAGCTGACCGGCGAGCGTGAATACGTACGGCTCGATGCGACCGAAGCAAAGGGAGAGATGGTGGTTATGCCCAACTGGCATTGCGGCTCCCGGAAAGGCAAGAACGTCGTCCCCTCTCCCCCGGTGGTCACGCATCGAGCCTCCACCTCAAAGGAAGACGTCGCGACGCTGAAGGCATCGAGCCGGGTATCGGGGGGCGGCTTCAGCGCTGCCGCCGTGCGAGGCCCCAAGGGCCGCAACTACACCTTCTTCGCCGGCGGCCTTTCAGAACACCGGGAATCAATGAAAATCTTTCGCCTCGCGGCGCTGTCTGCGCCCACCTCCACCTTCCTCTTCAATCACGCGAAGGGCACCGCCAGCGTGCACCCGCCGTGGCCTTTCCGCGGCAGCGCCTCATTCAAACGGCGCCGCAAAGGCCCACCCGCGTGGAGGGGCTCGCTGAAAGTGGCACTCCTGGGTGCCGACCCGATCGCGCTCACCGGTCCGGGCTATCGGGCGAGCCTCGTGCGCGATTTTCCGGGCGACTGAATCCGAACCGGCGTTGGCCGGGTCAAGCGGTAACCAGGCCGGGGCGCAGCACGTCGGGATCGTGACCCGGGATGACGCGGGTACCGCTGTCGCGCAGGGCGCGGAGGCGTTCGGCGGAGCGGCGCTGCTTGGCGTGGTCGTCGCCGAAGGAGGGGAAGCGGTGATCGTCCAGCCCCGATGCAAGGTGGGTGACGTCAGCGCCAAGGATCAGATCTTCGCCGATGCAAACTGACTGGTGGCCCGGAGTGTGGCCTGGCGTCAGCAGCAGCTCGATTGAGCCGTCGCCGAGCAGGTCGTGATCGCCGTCGACGAGGATTACCTCGCGCTCGTCGTTGCTGTAGTCGCGCGGGTAGAAGAAATTCCGCTCGATCGCGGCAAGGTCATGGCCCGCCTCCCACTCGCGGCGCTGGACGACGATCGGGATCTCCGGGGGCAGCAGCGAGAGGCCGCCGGCGTGGTCGTAGTGCAGGTGGGTGAGCACGATCTTGGTGATCGTCGTCGCCTCGACCTGCTCATCGATCGGCTGCTCGAGCTCGAGCGAGAAGAGGTTCATCGTCGGCGAGCCGCCGTAGAAGGCCTGCCCATCGGCGCAAGCGCCGGGGTGCAGGCCGGTGTCGACCAGGATCCGCTCGCTCTCCGTCTCTATTAGGTAGGCCGGGACCGGAAAGCGGGTCCGTTGCTCGGGGTCTTCACCCTGGCGCCAGATCGCCGCGGCGCCGGAGACCCAGCCCACGTTGAGCGCCTCGACCTTCAATCGAGACGATCCAGGGGGTTGGCGGACACGAGCTTGGTGAAGCCGAGGCGATGGAGCAGGGCGGCGCGGGCCTGCGGCCGGACCTCGGCCTGGCGCTTGGTGTCTGCCAGGAGCAGCTCGCTCGACCCCGGGCGCGGCCACCTCGCGATCACCTCTGAGACGGCTGCCTTCGGCATCAGCTCGCGCCTGCGGCCGACGACGTCGAGCATTACTCCCCTGCTGAGCAGCACCGCCTCCGGCCCGTAGCGATCCGGCACGTGGATATTGAGGTGCAGCGAGATTGCCTCGGCGACGGTGCGAGCCCGGTCCGCGGGCGCCCGGTTCTCACAGAGCAGGGTGTGGGCAGCCCGCGCTCCCTCGACCGCAAAGCAGGCAGCGCTTGGATCGCGACGGTCGTGCGCCTCGGTCAGCCCGAGATCGTGCAGGACACAAGCCAGGTAGAGCAGCTCCTCGTCGTGATCGACCCGGTCGCGCTGGGCGAACAGCGCGGCGAAGGCCCAGGTGCGTAGGCAGTGGCCGTAGAGCGGCGGCTTCGAGAGCTCGCGGACCCGTTCCTCGGCCGCCTGCGCCAGCGCCGTGTCGGGTGGCTTTGGCAGGTCCAGGGGACTCGCGTCGCCGATGACCCGGCGCCGCATCGCCTCGGGCAGGCGCGAGAGCTGCGCCAGCACCCCCTGGCGCAGCAGCTCGGCGCGGTCGGCCCGGCCAAGGCGACCGCCGGTCCGCTGCGCCCACTCCCAACTCCCGACTTGGCTCATGACCCGATTGCTACCAGCGTTACCAAGGACCGATGTCAACGCTTGTCCGAATCCGAGGGATATAGGTCCTTGCGGACAGCAGCCCGCGCCGGCAAGATGTCCCTGTGCCGACCCCAAAGCGCCAGGTCGTCCTCGTCGCCTTCGAGGGAGTGCAGCTGCTCGACGTCGTCGGCCCCTCCGACGTGCTCGACGCCGCCACCCGCCTGCTCGGTGGGAACGGTGGCTACCGGATGGTCGTCGCGACTCCCGATGGCGAGCCCGTTCGCGGCTCGGGCGGGCTGCGCCTCAGCGCCGACATCGCGCTCGGCAACGTGCGCCGCCGCGGCGTCGACACGGTGATCGTCGGCGGCGGCCTGCGGATTGATGACGTCCTCGGCGACCCGCGGCTGGCGCCGGCGCTGCGGCGGATAGCCCCCGGCGCGCGCCGCACCTGCTCGGTCTGCGCCGGTGCCTTTCTGCTCGCCGAGGCCGGCCTGCTCGAGGGCCGGGCGGCGACCACGCACTGGGCGTTCTGCGAGGAGCTGGCCCGCCGCCATCCCAACGTCCGCGTCGAGCCCGACCGGATCTTCGTCCGCGACGGGCCGATCGCGACCTCGGCCGGGATGACCGCCGGCATGGACCTCGCCCTCGCCCTGGTCGAGGAGGACCACGGACCCGAGATCGCGCGGACGGTGGCGCGCTGGACCGTGATGTTCCTGCAGCGACCCGGCGGCCAGTCCCAGTTCTCCGAGCGCCTGGCGCTCCCCGCTGGCGTCGCCCCGCCGATCCGCGCGATCCTCGACCGCATCGCCGCCGACCCCGCGGGCGATCACCGCCTCCCCCGGCTGGCCCAGCGGGCATCCTTGTCGGAGCGCCACCTGCGTCGACTTTTCTCCGCCCAGACCGGGACGACCCCGGCCCGCTTCACCGAGCGCGTCCGGGTCGAGGCCGCCCGCGAGCTGCTCGAGAACAGCCCCACCCCGGTTGACGCCATCGCCGGTCGCTGCGGCTTCGGCAGCCCGGAGACCATGCGCCGCGCCTTTCTGCGGACCCTCGGCGTCGGCCCCGCCGAGTACCGCGGACGCTTCCGCTCCAGCCTCGGCGAGGCGCCGGCCCCCGCAACCTTCGGCACCCGAGTGGTTTGAGACTCCGAACTGTTCCGTTAGCCGCAGGGGCCCGGGGCAAAACCTAAGGAGGCAGGTAGATGGAGTGTCGACAACGACACGGAGACGGTGCCAATGCCGATTCAGGCACGCGGCACGGGATGTTGGGGCTACTTAGCGTTCTCGCAATCGCGGCGATGAGCGCCTGCGCGCTGCTGGCAACCGCGGCGCAGGCGGCGACGATCACCGTCGGCAGCGTTCTGCCGCCGGGATCAAGTCCCACTGCGTTCGGCTCAGTGGAGACCTTCTTCAACACGGCGTTGCCGGAGAAAGGCGCCAACCTGACCTCGCCGGCAACCGGCGCGATCGTGCGCTGGCGGATGCAGGACGCCGAAGGCGGCCCCTTCGTCCTGCGGGTGCTGCGGCCCAACGGCACGGGCGGCTACATGGCGGCGGGCACAAGCAACCCGGTCACCCCCGCGGCGGGAGGCGGTCTGCAGACCTTCACCGCGAACCTGCCGGTCCAGGCAGGCGACCTGATCGGGGTCGACCCGACCAACGCCGCCGACAAAATCGGCATCGCGACGGTCGCGGGGGCCAGCTACGGCTTCATCTTCCCGCCCCCGTTCGACGGCGCGACGGTAGCCCCAAGCGGAGGGGTTGCCGGACAGGAGATCGAGCTCAGCGCCGAAGTTCAGCCCGCACCCGCGATCACCTCGATCACCCCGGACTTCGGCTCGGTCGTCGGTGGCACCAGCATCAAAATCACCGGCACCAACCTGGGCGGCGCCAGCGCGGTCAAATTCGGCGACCTGGCGGCGACCAGCTTCAAAGCCGAATCGGAAACTCAGATCACCGCAGTTGCCCCGGCCAGCACCAAAGTCGGTTCGGTCGAGGTGACGGCAACCACCCTCGCCGGCACTAGCCCCGAAGTCAAGAACGACCGCTTCTTCTACGAAGGCTGCGTCGTTCCCAAGCTGAAGGGCAAGAAGGTCAAGGCCGCCAAGAAGGCGATCGGCCGCGCCGATTGCAAGACCGGCAAGATCACCCGCCGCAAGGGCAAGCCCGGCAAGGTGATCAAGCAGAGCCCGAAGCCCGGCAAGGTGCTGGCGCCGGGAACCAAAGTGAAGCTGACGGTGGGTAAGTCGTAGGACCGTCCCACCCGCTCCTCACTCCCTGCCGCGGCGACGCGGCGGGGAGTGACGATAGCTAAAGCATCGCCAGCTGATCTTTCGCCGCAGCCGGTTCGGGAGCTCCGCCGCCGAGGCGTACGCCCTCCAGCTCCAGCAGCACCTTCTTGCGTTCCACGCCACCGAAGTAACCGGTGAGCGAGCCGTCAGCGCCGATCACCCGGTGGCAGGGCACCATGACCGGGACGGGATTGCGACCGATCGCCGCGCCGACGACCCGCGGTCGCCTGTAGGGCTCAAGCTCGGAGTCGTAGAGGGCCTCATCAATCCGCTTGGCGATCTGGCCGTAGGTCGTCGTCTCGCCGTAGGCGATCTCGAGCAGCTGGCCCCAGACCGCCCTCTGCAAAGGATCTCCGCGAAGCTCGAGGTCCAGCTCAAAGGCCCGTCGCTCACCGGCAAAGTAGGCGTCGAGTTGAGCGATCGCATCGGGCAGTGGCCGTCGCGCCGCCTCCGGGAGCCGCGGGGTGTGGCCGTCGAAGTGGATATTCGTGATGCCCGTCGATCCCGCGACCACGGCCAACGGCCCGATTGGGCTCTCGCAGATCGTCCAGCCAGAAGAACTCATCTAAGTAGCTAAACGCCCCGGCCGGTCGAAACGTGAGATCGCGGCTCTTTACAGTGGCCCGATGGCAGAAGCCATCTATGACCGCATCGGCGTTGGCTACCGCGAACACCGTCATGGCGACCCACGAATCGCGGCGCGAATCGAGGAGGCCCTGGGCGATGCGCGCACTGTCGTCAACGTGGGAGCGGGCACCGGCTCCTACGAGCCGAGCAACCGTGGGGTTACGGCGGTCGAGCCCTCCGCCGAGATGATCTCCCAGCGGCCCGCTGGCGCCGCGCCCGTCGTTCAGGCAAGGGCCGAATCACTGCCGTTCGACGACGACTCCTTCGATGCGGCGATGGGGGTGCTGACCGCCCACCACTGGGCTGACCTGAGCGCCGGGCTGAGCGAGATGCAGCGGGTCGCGCGGCTGCGCATAGTGATGGTGGCGTTCGACCCCGCGGCGCTGGAGAGCCTCTGGATCACCGCTGAGTACTTCCCGGCGATGCTGGAGCTGAAGCGACCGTCCTGGGCGGGCAGCCGCGAGCTGACGGCGATGCTGCCGGCGACGACGACCTCTCCCCTCCCTGTGCCGCGAGACTGCCAAGACCACTTCTTCGCGGCGCTCTGGTCGAGGCCCGAGATGCTCCTCGATGACGATGTCGTGAGACCGATGTGGGTCTGGCAGGGAATCTCCGAGGAGGCGAGGCAAGCGGGCAGGAAGCGCCTCGCCGCCGACCTGAAGAGTGGAGCCTGGGAGCAGCGCTACGGCCACCTGCGCCAGCAGCCCGAGCTGGACGTCGGGCTGCGACTGGTCGTCTCCGAACTCAACCGAGTCGGCTGAGCATGGGCTATCGAGACTCCTACCTTTGGCGACTTCGACAGGCAGTGGGCAACGACCTCGTCCTCATGCCTGGCGCGATGATCGCCTTGCAGCAGAAAGATCAGCGCGTCCTCCTGACCAAGCGCGCCGACGACGGAACCTGGTGTCTGCCCGCCGGCGCCGCTGAGGCAGGCGGGAGCTTTGCCCAAACCGCGATCGATGAGCTTGCCGAGGAGGCCGGGGTCACAGTCTCAGAGCGCGATCTGATCCCGTTCGCAGCACCGCCGAAGCCGCTCCACCCACCAACGGTGCACGCGCTCGAGATGCTGGCGACCTATCTCCGCTCGGGCTCGTTCCAGGTGCGCTGAAGGGATTCGCGCCCGATCAACTCGCCTCACTCAGCTGCAAGCGCCGGCGGAGCCGGCTCGCCAGACCCCAGAGGACATAGACGATCGCAAGGGTGATGAGCAGGAACTTGATGCTGGCGAAGGTCGTCGCAACGGGAGGGCCGAAGCTGCTTCCATGCCCGCCGAGGGTTAGGAGCAAGAAGACGTTCTCCCCGGCGTCGAAGATCGCCGCGAACGCGGCGCAGAAAGGCGCGACGATGCCGGCCGCGGCGAGCGCTCGCAGATCGTTCTCCCTGGCGAAATCACGCGTCGCGAGCGCGGCGAGCGTGAAAAAGGATCCGTAGCTGAGCATGAAGCCGAAGTCGATCCACAGCGACCAGCGGGCGTAATCGCGGCCGCTCGCACCCCATTCGGCCATGATCTGCGCCGCCTTCTGCTCGCTGCCCGCGAACTCGAAGCCGAGGACTGAGGGACCGCCGGCGTCCGTCATCTTCCGATCGAGCACGACGAGCGCAACGTTGAACGCCACCATCGCGATCCCGGTCAGGATCAGCAGCTGCTTGCGGCCGAGTGGGATCGAACGCCCCACCTTAGACTCGGTTTCCCCCGATGAGCACAGCGTCGATCCTTACATCCTTCTGGGACAACCTCGAAGACCACCACGAGCAGGCGGTCTTCCTCGTCCTCGTCGGCTTCATCGGCTCCTTCGCCTTCATCCGCATGAGCACGCGGATCATCCGCAGCGAAAGCATCTCCTGGTGGCCGGGAAACGTCGAAAGCGAGTCAGGGGTCCACCTCCACCACCTCGTCTTTGGAATCGTCACGATGATGGCTGCCGGGACGCTCGGCTTCGTCAGCGACGGCCGCACCCCCTACACCGAGATCTGCGCCCTCTTCTTCGGCATTGGCGTCGGCTTGACGATTGACGAGTTCGCCCTCTGGGTCCACCTCGAGGACGTCTACTGGGCCGAGGAGGGCCGCAGCTCGGTCGACGCAACCGTGATCGCCGCCTCGCTGATGCTGCTGATCGTGCTCGGGGTGAGCCCGGTGGTGATCGATTCGAGCTCGACCAGCGCCCTGATCAGCAGCATCGTCCTCACCATTTTCGCCTTCGGCTGCGTGGCGATCTGCTTCGCCAAGGGACGGGTCCTGCACGGCGCGATCGGCATCTTCGTGGCGCCCATCGCCTTCTACGGCGCCGGCCGCATCGGTAAGCCGCGCTCGGCCTGGGCCCGCTACCGCTACGGCGAGCGACGGCCGAAGAAGCAGGCCAAGGCAGTGGAGCGCTTCGCCCCCGAGCGCCGCACCGAGCGCTTCAAGGAAGCGTTCCGCGACATCGTCGGCGGCAAACCGAGCGAGGGGCTGGCGGCGGTGGGAGACGAGGCCGTCGCCGCGACCCGCGAGGCGGGGGCCGAAGTCCGCGAACAGGCCGAACGACTCTCTCGCGCCGCCGACCCGAGCCATCGGGAGAAGACGAAACACGACTGAGGCGCCGGATCGGGCCGTCACGATCGATGCTTTTCTTGTCTGGCGACAAGATGCTGCTTCGCCGGCCACACTATTGCGATGAGTGAGAGCCCAGCTCTGATCACGATCCCGATCAGTCACTACTGCGAGAAGGCTCGCTGGGCGCTTGACTGGGCGGGCATCAGCTACACAGAGCGAGCGCATCTTCAGGTGCTCCACTGGATCCCAGTTGCCCGTGCCGGCGGCAAGAAAACCGCGCCCGTGCTGGTCTGGGGAGATCAGGTTTACGTCGACTCGGCGGACATCGTCGAGGCGGCAAGCGCAAAGGCGCCGCCAGACCGCGCCCTGTTCCCCGACGACCCCGCCGCCGCGACCGAGGTGCGGGCACTGCAAGACGACTTCGACGCGTGCCTGGGGCCGGAGGGACGCAGGTGGATGTACAACGGCCTGCGCGGACGTCGCGACATCGCCGTTGCCTATGGCTGCACGGGGGTGCCCGCCTGGCAACGCCGCGCGCTGCCGTTCGCCTACCCGGTGGTAATCCGGATCATCGATCGCTACCTCGACGTCTCGCCGGCCACCGCCGCGCGGTCCGAGGCCGAGGTGCGTGCGGTCTTCGACGACGTCGCCAAACGGCTGGGCGACGGGCGTCCCTACCTCTGCGGTGAGCGCTTCAGCGCCGCCGACCTGACCTTTGCCTCGCTGGCCGCGGCGGTGCTGATGCCGCCCGAGTACGGCGTGCCACTGCCCCAGCCCGAGGAGCTGCCAGCAGCGATGGCCGCGACCGTTCGTGAGCTGCGAGCGCATCCGGCCGGGGCGCACGCGCTCCAGATGTACCGCGAGGAGCGACGCTGAGTCGCCCTTCTAGCCGGCTCGCGGTGCGCAGGATGAATTGACATCTCCTACTAATCACGATTCACTCTCCGCCGTCAACAACCTTGAGAAAGAGGCGCAATGGGGCGACGTGGGCGTAACGATCCAATCATGAAGGTCATATATGAGCTGTTTGGGGCGACCGCGCTAAAGACTCCAAACGCCGGCGTGCGCCCGCTCGACGTCGTTGGCCTGTGCCCAGGCGAAAAGATCAGCCGTCGTGGTCGTTTGCGTTCCGCACTGGTAAATGGAGACGCAGTCGAGGAGCAGCTAAAAAAAGCCATCGACCCTCCGGTCCGCGCCGCCAATGTGTCAGGGGTGCGCTCGAGCAGCGTCGATGCCGGGTTGGGGCTGGACATCCTCGGCGGCCTGCTCGAGGGCTTCTCCCTCCCCGCCGCGGGAATCAACTCGCAGTTCAACAAGGCGCGAAAGGTCTCTTTCAAGTTCGACGACGTGATGAAGGAGCAAATCGATTCCTTCGCCCTGGGCGCAGTCCTTCAGGGCACCAAGATCAATGCCGGCAATCCCGCTATGGCGGACTTCAGCGGCGAAGACCCTTGTCAGTTCCTGGTCATCAACCTCGTCTTCACTTCGCGCAGCTTCTCGGTTCGCGCCGAGACCGAGGCGGGCGCCGGCCTGAAGATCGACACCGGCGCAATCGGCAAACTTGTCGGCGAGGCCAGCGCGACCGTCAAATTCAACGCTCTCACTGAATCGGAAATCTCCTTCGAGGGGCCGGAAGCGCTCACGTTTGCGTTTGCGACGGAACGGCTGTTCATCGACAACGGCGGCACCGTCTGGAAAACATCGCAGCGTGTGGACATCCCGGTAGTAGCGATGGCCCGCGCGAGCGGTCTGCCGGTGACCTTGGCGCCCGAGCGCGTCCGACTCACGCCGGAGCCCTCGCTGCTGGCGCTGGAGGACCACCCCGAGGCCAGGTTTTAACCCCGTCCAAACCGCGAGCCATTAGGCCGACCCCGCGACGCCCGCGATCAAGTCGGGTAGATCGCGGTGGCTGTCAACGACGAACTCCGCCTCTTCCCCGCCATCGGTTGAGGAATCGTCGTGCAGCCCCCGGTAGCGGACCGTCGTCATCCCGATTGCCCTCGCGCCCGCGACGTCGGTGCGCCGCAGGTCGCCGACGTGCACTGCGTCGGCGGGCCGAGCGCCGAGCACATCGAGGGCTGCTTCGAAGATTTGTGGAGAGGGCTTGTAGTGCCCCACCTCGTCGGAAAACGCCCAGCCGGAGAAATACTCGAGCAGGCCCTCCCGGTCCAAGAAGCCACGGAGGAGCTCGCCACCGGTGAAGCCGACGTCGCAGACGATCCCGAGGCGGATCCCGCGCTCGGCCAGCGCCGCCAGGCAGGGGCGAATGTCCGGCGAGAGTTTGAGGTTTGCGTCGCGGCCGGCGGTCAAGAACGCCTCCGCCACCATCTCCCGCGCGGCCCCCTCGACCCCGAGGGCGCCGACGAGCATCGCCGCCCCCTCGCGAGGGTGGAAGTGCGTCCCCGCCGACCAGGACCCCTGGTAGCTCGATACGACCTCTTCAAGGCTCGTCGCAAGCAGCTCCGCCTCGACCTCGATGTCGCAGGCCTCGCAAGCCGCGGCAACCGCCCGCTGCCGCGCCGCGGCCATCGTGCCCGGCGGCTCGCAAGCGATCGTGTTCCAGAAGTCGAACGTAACCGCCTTCACCGGTGGGGCCATGCGCGGGACGCTACCGAGCACGGGGCCGATCGAACTAGGCTGCGGCGATGAGCGAGGATCCGGGCAAGAGACCGGCGAGGAGATTCATCGCGGCCGCCCGTCGCTTCAACCGCCAGCCGCGGCTGGTCAAGGCCGCCAGGCACACCCGGGAGCGCACCCTGGGCGATGACCGGTTCGTCGACCTGATGTCGATTTCCCCCGGCCGCCCCTCGGACCTCGCCGCGCAGCAACTGGTGATCCTCAGGGGCGACACCCCGGGGGTTCTGGGAGAGCTCGGGCTGACGGCGCTGCAAGCTTGGCAAAGGCTTGCCGAGTCCCAGGACCGCGGACGGGGAAAGGTCGACGTCGCCGTCCTCTTCACCGACCTGGTGGGCTTCTCAACCTGGGCGCTGCAGGCGGGGGATCGAGCCGCGATCAGGTTGCTGCGCGAAGTCACCGCGGCGATCGAGCCGGCGATCGCCGAGCAGCGGGGCGAGGTCGTGAAGAGGCTGGGCGATGGGCTGATGGCGGCGTTCTGGGATGCGCCCGGAGCGGTAGAGGCCGCGTTCAGCGCCGCCGAGCGCACCGCGTCGATCGAAGTGGAGGGTCACCGTCCCCAACTCCGCACCGGGATCCACCTCGGCCGGCCCCGCAAGGTTGGCCGCGACTACCTCGGCGTCGACGTCAACATTGCCGCCCGGCTCTGCCAGGCCGCCAAGCCCGGTGAGCTCCTCGTCTCCAACCACACCCTGGCGCAGCTCGAGCCAGGGATGGCTTCAGCAAAGAAGCGGCGTTTCAGCGCCAAGGGCGCGCCGGCGGAGCTGACCGCATACGCCCTGGCCCGCCCGGCCTAAGGAGTATACCGATATTGATATATTCTGTCTATGCTCACTGTCGCCAGAACCCTTCGCCAAGCGCGACTCGACGCGAATCTCTCGCAAGTAGAGCTGGCAGCACGCGCCGGAACCTCTCAATCCGCGCTTGCCCGATACGAGACGGCCGTATCCCTGCCCACCCTGCCGACGCTAGAGCGCCTCTTGGCAGCATGCGGCCGGCGTCTAGAAATCGAGACGCCGCCCACCCAGCCTTCTATCCCTCCGACTTCAATGCGAAGTCAGCTTGGTCCGCAAGCAAACACGCTGCGCCGTCGACGCCGACAGCTGATCGATGCCGCCGAAAAGAACGGGATCGACAAGCTGCGCGTATTCGGATCGCTCGCTCGCGGCGAAGCGAAAGCCGGAAGCGACGTTGATCTCTTGGTCAACCTCAAGCCAGGCAACACACTTCTCAACCTCGCCGCCTTTCGTCGCGAAGCCGGAGAGATCCTCGAACTACCCGTCGACGTGGCAACCGTCGACATGCTCAAGGAGCACATCCGCGGCGAGATCCTCAGCGAGGCTCTTCCCCTATGAGCCGCGATGAGCGAGAGCGCCTGCGCGATATCAAAGACGCAATCGCTGCGATCCGCCATCACATAAAACAAGCCGGCGAAACCGCTGCGGCCAAGGAAGATCCGCTACTTCACGACGCGCTCCTCTTCCAGTTCGTCGTGATCGGCGAGGCGGTCAAGCATTTAGCTTCCGCAACGCGCGAGTCATCGCCCGAGACTCCCTGGGCCGACATCGCAGGCCTCCGCGATCTGATCGCCCACGAGTACTTCAGGATCGACATCCACCGCGTGTTTGAGATTGTCGAGCAAGATCTTCCGCCACTCGAGCAGACCATCGACCGCTTGCTCAACGGTTAAGCCACATCCGTTCGGTCTGTCGCATCAGGGCTGGGTAGACGATCCAATACCGGAACGGCTTGATCAGCGCCATGTATCCCTTTCCGAACAGACCGCGTGGCTTGACGTAGACGGCCATCTGCGCCTGGTAGCGGCCCTCGCCCTGATCGGCCCAGGCAAGGTGCATCGCGCCGTGGACCGTCTGGTTCGACACCTCCGCGGCGAACTCATCGTCGGTGCGGTAAAGCGGGACGAACGGCAGGGAGCCGAAGTCGACGTCCGCCACGGTGCCGCGCAGGTCCTCGGGCAACCGGCCGGCCAGCGAGATTTCGTTCGTGCCGGGGATCGACAGCTCGCCCGCGTCGCCTCCGCCGTCGGCAGGGACCGAGATCTGCCGAGGCTAAATACCGCGCCGAGGCGATCGCGAAGGCGCCAGAGGAAGCGAGTCGGCAGCGAGTCGGCGTTGGCCGGGTCAGAAGCCGCCAGCAGTTTGAGCAGCGTCGGGAAGTCCTCGGCGCCACCGCGCGCGGGCAGCTCCCAGACGTCCTCGAGGATGAAGTCCGGTGTGATCTCCCGGATACGCCAGGGGCGAGATTCGTGTGCCGCGTTTGGAAGCCTCATGCTGGTCTCCCTTCGATCCATACGTTGTCGTATGGATGTTTAACAAGTCCGCTTGCATCTGTCAATACGGTGCCGTATAGATATCCCGGTGGCGACTGTGCGGACACCACGAGGCGCCTGGGTCGAGGCGGCGCTGCAGGCCTTGGCGAAGGGAGGCCCGGACGCCGTGCGGGTCGAGGCCCTGGCCGCTTCCCTGGGAGTCTCCAAGGGCGGCTTCTACTGGCATTTCAAAGATCGCCAGGCGCTGCTAGGGGAGATGCTCGACAGCTGGGAGAAGACCGTGGCCGGGGACGTCATCGAGTACCTCGAGAGCCGACCTGCCGACCCACGAGCCAAGCTGCAGCAGCTCTTCGAGCTGGCCCCATCCGTCGATTTCGCCGTCGAGCTGGCGATCCGGGACTGGGCGCGCCGCGACCGCGAGGTCGCCAAACGAGTGCGCCAGGTCGACAACCGGCGGATCGAGTACCTGCGCTCACTCTTCGGACAGTTCTGCGCGGATGAGAATGACGCCGAGGCCCGCAGCATGCTCACCTTCTCGCTGTTCATCGGCAGCTACTTCATCGCCGCCGAGCACGGTGACATGACCCGGCCCCAGGTGCTGCAGCTAGCGCTCGACCGCCTGCTCAGCGATTCCTGGGAGTGAAGTGACCTGGCCCGTGCTCCTCTACGACGGTGACTGCGCGTTCTGCACCTGGTGCGCGGGCCTGCTGGAGAAGATCGGGCCGAAGGCGGAGATCGTCGCCTGGCAGCTCACCGATCTGGCCGAGCTGGGAGTCACCGAAGCGCAGGCGACCGCTGCCGTGCAGTGGGTCGAGGTCGATGGCACGATCCGTTCGGGGCACGAGGCGATCGCCGCAACGCTGAACAGCGCCGGAGGGATCTGGAGGATCATCGGTCGCGCCCTCCTGCTGCCGGGGGTCTCACCGATCGCGGCGAAGGTCTACCGACTGGTCGCCGACAACCGCTACCGGCTGCCGGGAAGCACTCCTGCCTGCGCGCGTCCGGTCAGTCGCGACTAGCGCCGCCGCGGGTCCATCGCGCGCGAGATCACCACGCGCTGAATCTCGTTGGTGCCCTCGTAGATCTGGGTGATCTTGGCGTCGCGCATCATCCGCTCGACCGGGTACTCCTTGACGTAGCCGTAGCCGCCGAGGACCTGGATCGCCTCGACCGTGACCCGCATCGCGTTGTCGGAGGCGAACAGCTTCGCCATCGATGAGTGCTTGGCGAGGCCGGGGTCGTCCTGATCGGCCATCGCGCAGGCCTTGTAGAGCAGCTCGCGGGCGGCGGCGGTGCCGGTCTCCATATCGGCCAGCTTGAACTGGATCGCCTGCAGGTCGAGGATCGGCTTGCCGAAGGCGACCCGCTCGGAGGCATAGGTAGTCGCGTAGTCGGTCGCCCCCTGGGCGATGCCAACCGCCTGCGCGGCGGCTCCGAGGCGCGTCCGTTCCAGCGTGCCGAGGGCAACGCCAAGCCCGCGCCCAACCTCGCCGATCACGTTCTCGGCCGGCACCCGTACGTCCTCGAGAACGGGCGATCCGGTCGGTGAGCCGCGGATCCCGAGCTTGTGCTCGAGATTCCCGATCGAGAAGCCGGGCCTGTCGGCCTCGACCATGAAGGCGGTGATCCGCCGCTTCTCGCGATCGGTGACGGCGAAGACGACGTAGAAGTCGGCGACTCCCGCATTACTGATCCAGTTCTTGGCGCCGTTGATGACCCATTCGTCGCCGTCGATGACAGCGTGGGTGCGCATCGCTCCCGGGTCCGAGCCGGCCTCCGGCTCAGAGAGCGCGAATGCGGGCGTCCACTCACCGCTGGCGCAGCGCGGCAGCACCCGCTGCTTCAGCTCATCGCTGCCGAAGAGCCGGATCGGCAGCGAGCCGAGCTCCTGCACCATCAGGATCAGGGCGCTGGAGGCACATGCCTTGGCGATCTCCTCGACCGCCATCTGCAGCATCAGCGTGCCGGTGCCGGTCCCCCCGTAGCGCTCCTCGAAGGGCAGGGCGAGGATGTCGTGCTCGGCAAGCAGCTCGCGCACGTCCTTCGGGTATTCGGACTTTTCGTCGATCTCGGCCGCCCGCGGCGCGATCCGCTCACGCGCGATCTGTCCGATCGTCTCGCGGAAGTCGAGCATGTCCTGGGGGATCGCGTAGATGTCGGCGGCGGCGCTCATGCGGATCGGGACCGTACTAGAGGAGTCGCTCAACTGAGAAGAAACGGCGCGGCCTAACCTGAGGGGGACCCTGTTCGCGCGAGAAGGAGGAGACCCATGCCGCAGAAGATCATTCCGAACCTCTGGTTCGACACCGAGGCCGAGGAGGCCGCCGGGTTCTACGTCTCGGTCTTCAAGAACTCGCGGATCGTCAACGTCACCCACTACACAGAGGCCGGGCCACGTGAGGCCGGCTCGGTGATGACGGTGGAGTTCGAGCTCGACGGCCAGCGCTTCATCGGCATCAACGGCGGACCCCAGTTCAATTTCGACGAGGCGGTCTCCTTCGAGATCGAGTGCGAGACCCAGGAGGAAATCGATGACTACTGGGAGCGGCTCACCGAGGGCGGTGAGGAGAGCCAGTGCGGCTGGCTCAAGGACCGCTACGGCCTCTCATGGCAGGTCGTGCCGACCGGGATGGAAGAGCTGTTCGCCGACCCGGACAAAGGGCGGGCCGAACGGGCGATGAAGGCGATGCTCGGCATGCGCAAGCTCGACCTTGCTGCGCTGCGCAGCGCAGCAGACGGCGCCGCAGCCACATGATGCGATCATGCCCCGATGTGTCGCCGCTCAATTACTTCCGCTGCGGTCACTTTCGCAGTCTCGCTAGGAATCGCGACGTCGGTCGCTGCGGCGCCGCCACGTCCAGTTGACGTCCAGCACAGCCTCGAACAGCTGATCGCGGCCCCGGGCGGCCCGCCGGGGGCGATCGCGACGATGTATCGCGACGGCAAGCTCACCGTGCTGCGCGCCGGCCGCGCCGACGTCAAGCGCAAGGAGGCGCCACGGGCGACCGATCACATGCGGATCGCCAGCGTGGCGAAGGCCTTCAGCGGCGCTGTCGCGCTCAACCTCGTCAGCGCCGGCAAGCTCGGGCTCGACGACACGATCTTGCAGCGGCTGACCGGCATGCCTGCTGCATGGGGCTTGGTAACGGTGCGGCAAATGCTCAACCACACCAGTGGCCTTCCCGACTACACGCAGTCCAAAGGCTTCGCCAAACAGGCAAAAGAAGACCCGCGCGGCTTCGTCTCACCCCAGAAAATCATCAGCTGGGTCCGCGCCGACCCGCTCGAGTTCTCCCCCGGCTCGCAGTACGAGTACTCGAACACGGACAACATCGTGATCGGCCTGATCGCCGAAGCGGTAACTGGCAACTCCTACGGCCAGGCGCTCAAGCAGATCGTCTTCGGACCGGCAAAGTTGAGTCAGACCTCGTTTCCAACCAAGGTCTCCCTGCCGAAACCCTTCATCCACGGCTACCTCGTCAGCCCCGGAGAGATGCCCGAGGACGCCTCCACCCTGCTCAGCCCGAGCGGCGCCTGGGCTTCCGGCGCGATCGTCTCCACTCCCAAGGACCTCAACAGGTTCATCCGCTCCTACCTTGGGCTCAACTTCTTCGATCGCGCCCAGCAGATCGAGCAGATGCGCTTTGTCCCCGGCGGCAAATCGAGCCCACCCGGACCGGGCAAAAACTCCGCCGGCCTCGCTCTCTTCCGCTACCAAACAAAATGCGGGACCGTCTACGGTCACACCGGCAACTTCCCCGGCTACGTTCAGTGGGCGGCCGCCAGCGCCGACGGCAGCCGCGCCCTAACGACCACACTCAATATCCCCGCCCCAAGCGGCAAGCTCCTCGCTCAACTGCGCGGCGTGCAGACCACTGCGGTCTGCGCCCTGCTCAGGTAAAGAATCAGGACTGGTTGGGTTTGAACCCCGCCGAATGGGTAGGAAAGTCAATCGGGCTGAGAGGTTGACGAGAGGAGAGTCTTAGATGTCCCCCGTTTCTAATCGTTGTCATCGTGGTCGTCCCCTTGGCCTTGGCCGCGGCCGCGATCGTGATCGCCCGTCGCGCAAAGAAGCGGCGTCGAATCGAGAGAGAGCGCTAGCGAACAGGCGAAACTCCTGAGCCACGCCCACCACAAGAGCCACTCCGCCGGCAAAAAGGCGCGCTCCAAGTCCCCGCTATGAGTCCATTTCCCACCGATCTTCGTCACCCGAAACAACACAACTAACCAAGGAGCTCAACTTGACCATCGTCGGAATTCTCGTAGTCATCATCCTGATCCTGCTCGCCGTCTATCTCTTCCGCCGCGTCGTCTAGTCAGCCGAGCAGGCCGGCCTCGCCGGCCTTGATGCTGGCCTCGACACGGGAGCGGCAGTCGAGCTTGGCGAGGATGTTGCGGACGTGCATGTCGACCGTGCGGGGGCTGAGGAAGAGCTCGGCGGCGATCTCGCGGTTGGTTCGGCCGCCGGCGACCAGGCGCACGACCTCCTGCTCGCGGCGGGTGAGCGGGCTCTCGCCGTCGGCGGCGGCGCGGCCGAGTCGCTGCTCGGCCGACTCGCCGAGCGCCTCGATCGCCGCCGCGGCGCGACCGGCGAGCGGGCGCGCGGCCAGCTTGCGCGCCAGGCGGTAAGCCTCGGCCTGGCGCTCGACCGCCAACTCGGGCCGGCCGGCGGCCGCCAGCGCCACCCCGGCCCGGTGCATGATCTGCATCCGCTCGGCCGGGATCCGCAGCTCGCGGTGCAGCTCGACGGCGCGGCCGAACTGCTCGGCGGCAAGCTCCGGCTCCCCCTCGGACAGGGCGATCTCGCCCAGCCCGTGCGCGAGGGCCGCCAGCGCGTCGCCGTGCCCGGAGCTGGTCGCGATCCGGGTAAGGCCGCCGACGCACGCGTGCGCCTCCCCGGTGCGGCCGGCTTGCGCAAACAGTGATGCCGACAGACGCAGGCCCCAGACCGCGTAGTGGTGGTCCTCGCTCTGCTCCCAGCGCGAGAGCACGAAACCACAGTGCTCGAGCGCCTCGTCCGGACTGCTGTCGAAGTCCGCGACCAGCGCCAGCGAAGCGGCGCAGTCGACCTGCATCGAGAAGATGTCCAGCCGTCGCGCCGACTCCAGCCCGGCGCTGAGAAGCCGACGGGCCGGGCCGAGCTCACCGCGCACGCCGCGGATGAAGCCGAAAACCCCGTCGGCGATCGTGCGGATACCGTTGGCTTTGTGGACGGCGATCAGCTCGCGGCTGAGCTCGACTGCTCGCGGCCACTCCCCCAGCTCGCGCAGCACGTAAGCCATGCAGGCGACGCAGCCCGCCTCGGGCCCGTGGTCGTCGCTCAGCTGGCAGAGGTCGAGGGCGCTGCTCAGCGCCTCGCGCGCGTTGGCGTAGTCGCCGGCGGTCTCGAAGACCGTGCCGAGGCGCTGGTAAGCATCGACGGCCTCCGCCGTGAAGTTGTTGTCGAGCGCCAGCGAGAGCGCCTCCTTGACCAGCTCCATGCCGGTCTCGAACTCGCCGCGCTTGGCCAGCACCACACCCTCGGCGGCCAGCGCCCGCGACTGCAGGTCGACGCGCTCGGCGGCGCGGGCGTCCTCGCCGGCCCGGCGGCTGAGCTCGAGCGAGGCACCGTGGCGGCCAGCGAACTGGAGGAAGTCCGAGGCGGCGATCCGGTCGCCGGCGGCGGCGGCGGGCTCGCCGCTGGCGGCGAAGGCGTCGGCGGCAGCGGTCAGCGCCTCGATCGCGCCTGTCCGGTCACCCTGCAGCGCGCAGATGCGCCCAAGCCGCCGCTGCGCGGCGGCCAGCGCCGGCCCGTCGCCCTCGCCGCACAGCGAGGAGACCTCGCGCCAGCTGCGCGCCGCATCGGTGAGCTCGCCGGCCAGCTCGGCCCAGGCCCCGTGGCGTTCGAGCGCGGCCAGCCGCTCCTCGACCTCCTCGCCCGCCGGCCACAGCTCGAGCGCGTGGTGGGCCATGCCGGCGGCGTCACGGTAGGCGTGCGCCGCCTCGAACTCCTCGGCGGCGCGCAGAAGCTGGCGCCGGGCACGTTCCTCGTCGTGGGCGCCGAGCCAGTGGGGGGCGACCTCCACCGCCGGGGCGCCGCGCGCCTCCAAGCGCTCGCCGAGCCGGCGGTGGAGGTCGCGGCGGCGCAGCCAAGGAACGTCGCGGTGCAGCGCCTCGCGAACGAGGGCGTGGCGGAAGGCGGCCCGGCCGTCGCCCCCCTCGCGGATCAGGCCGATCTCCAGCAGCTCCTCCACCCCATCGTCGTCGGCGAGCCACGAGACCGCCTCGAGCTCGAAGCGCTCGCCGGCAACCGCCGCCGCCTCGGCCGCGGCCCTGCCCGCGGTGCTGAGGTCGCCGTAGCGCAACAGCACCGCGTCGCGCACGGTCTCGGGGACTGCGACCTCGCCGCCCTCGGCCAGCTCGAGCCCGGCCCTCCCGGACTGGAGCCGACCCTCGCCGGAGAGCGCGCCGGCCAGCTCCTCGACGAAGAACGGCAGCCCCTGGGCGCGATCGTGGACGGCGCGCACCAGCGGTCGCGAGGGCGCCTCGCCGAGCAGGTCGGCGAGCAGGGCCGCGGTCCCGGCTTCGTCGAGCGACCCGAGCGCGATCTCATCCAGGGCACGGCGCCGGCGCAGGTCGCCGCGCAGGCGCCGCAACGGGTGCTCGCGCGCGAGTTCGTCGGAGCGATAGGCGCCGACGAGCAGGATCGAGGTATCGGCAAGTGTGGGGCCTAGATCGGCGAGCAGCTCCAGCGTCGCCGCGTCGGACCACTGCAGGTCGTCGAGCACGAGCAGGGCGCCGCGCTCGCGGGCGACGGCGACGAGCGCACAGCGGACGGCCTCCCGCAAGGTCCGCGCGTCCACCTCTTCGGGCGCGGGCCCGAGCTCCGGAAGCAGCAGGCCCAAGTGCGCCTTGAGCGGCCCGCAATCCTCGAAGGCGTCCGGCTCAGCGCGCAGGTGCGAGCGCAGCGCGACGACCACCGGGCCATAGGCCGGCGTTGAGTTATGGCTGGCGGCGCCGAGCAGCACCAGCGCCTTGGTAGAGAGTGCGAGCTCCTCCAGGAGCCGGGTCTTGCCGACGCCGGCCTCGCCGGCGAGGAGCACCAGCGCACCTTCGCCAAAGACGGCGCGGTCGAGCAGCTCGCCGAGGCGAGCGCGCTCCTGATCACGGCCGATCAAGCCGCCGGCGGCCATCGTCGCGAGTGTAGATGAGGACCGGTCCGCTTCCACGCTTTCGGCTCTTCGCGAGCCGCGCCAGGGCACCGCGCGGCGGCTGGGCCGGCGGTGCCCTCCGACGCAGCGGCGCTCAGGCGTTGACTGGGTCCTCGCGGACGATCACGGTGTCGGCGACCTTGAAGATCTCATCGGCCGACATGCCGGTGTTGCCGGCGTGACGACGGATCGCCTCCGGGCTGACCGCCTCATAAAGGCACACCGTGCCCAGCTTGCCGTCCGGCTCCTCGACCACATAGCTGCGAATCCAACGCACCTCGTCGCTCATCTTCTCACCCTCGGCGGAGGATTTTGCGGCCGTGGCCTCCAGCTCAGACGCGTCGCTCCAGTTGCTGCGGCGGCGAATTGTGTACAGGTCCATGTGTCCAGCTCCTTTCGATCATGCCCATCGGGCAGCGGATTACTTGCTGAAACGAGCCTGAACCCTGTGCGAGAGGCGAACAACGGCAGAACTGCCGTATTGCACCGACGCTCTACCGCAGCCTCACGGTGGGCTTTACCTGAGGCCAACCGCGGCTCAACCCAGATGGGAGGGCTGCACTGGCACCGCGATTCGCTCGAAGGCGGCAACGACCTCGGGATCAAACTGCGAGCCGGCGCAGCGACGCAGCTCCTCGAGAGCTCGCGAGGGACGCATCGCGACGCTGTAAGGGCGCTCTGAGACCATCGCAGCGTAGGCGTCGCACACGGCGACCACCCGCGAGCCGAGGGGGATCTGCTCACCGCGCAAGGAGTCCGGGTAGCCATCGCCATCCCAGCGCTCGCCACTCGAGCGAACCATACGCGCGACCGGCACGAGCGCTGCCGCAGAGGCGATGATCCGCTCGCCGATCAGGGTGTGCTGGCGGACGAACTCCCACTCGGGCTCCTCGAGCGGGCCTGGCTTGTTGAGGATCGCGTCGGGGATCGCCATCTTCCCTGTCTCGTGCAGCTGCGCTGCGCGGTAAGTCTCATCGCGTTGCTCGGCCTCCATGCCCAGCTCCTCGGCGACCGCCAGGGCCAGCTCGGCGACATCGACGGCTTGTTCGGCCAGCCGTGGTTGGCGCTCGCGCAGCGCCGACAGCAGCACGTCGCGTGACTGCGAGCCGGCCGAGGTCCGCTCGCTGGCCTTGTTCGCGTACATCCGCCGGTCGGCGAGCTGCATTGCCTCCTCGACCGAGCTGGCCTCGCTCGGCAAGAGGACATTGCCCTGCGAGGCGGTGGTCGCGAAGCCCTCGCCGCGCTCAGAGAGCGCCGCGGTGGCGCCGGCGACGATCGCGTCGACCTCCGCCGCCGTGCACTCGGCCAGAAGACAGAACTCATCGCCACCGAGCCGGTAGGCGCGGCCTTTCGAGTCCGCGAAGCGCTCCAGTCGCCCGCCGAGTCGGTCCAGCAGGGCGTCTCCAGCCGGGTGACCGAAGGTGTCGTTGTAGAGCTTGAAGCCGTCAAGGTCGAACAAAGCGAGGAGCCGCAGGGACCCGGTCGCCGCCGGGCGTGTGATTGCGCGCTCCAAATCCCCCATCAGCGCCCTGCGGTTGGGCAGCCCGGTCAACTCATCAGTGCGCGACTCGTGCATGCGCGAGCGGGCTTCCACCTGGCTCTCACGCAGTGAGAGGACCAGCCGCACGACGACCGCGATCAGTGTCACCAGGGAGATGACCGCCGCCGCGGTAGGGGCCGTGGTGAATCGTTCGGCTGCCTGAATGCAGATCGCGACCAAGGCCGCGACGGCCGGTATCGCGATAATCCGCACCGCCCGCGAGCGCAGTGGCTCCATGGTGCCCGGCTCGATCCACGCTGCGCAGGCCACCAGCAAGACACCGAAGGGCCAGCCGGCGTCGAGAATCGTGCCTTCGACGTAGGTCCCCTGGGCGGCCTGCAGCAAATAGACGCCGTCGGAGACGGCGAGCAGCAGGAGACCGGCACCGAGGACGGTCCAGCTGCGTCCCGGTCGCCAACCGGTGAACGAGGCGGCGGTTGCCACCATCGTCAAAAGGGTCAGGTCGGCGATCGGGTAGGCCAGGTTGGTTGCAACGGCAAGCGCCTGCCCTTCGCTGGAGGCATCGACGATCGGGCCCAACGCGAACGCCGCCGCCAGCGCTGCGACGGCAGAGCCGACGATCGCGCCGTCCAGCCACCGCGCGACCGGAAAGGTCCCGATCCTCGCCCGCAGAAGGGCGATCAGCGCCGCGTAGGCGAGTGGATAGAAGGCGAGATAGCCGCCGTCGGCGGGAGAGGGGATCGGCACCGATTCCTCCGCGGCCAGTACTGCCGCGTAATAGATTTCTCCGCCGGCGTAGAGCAGCAAGCCGACGCCAAGCAGCGCCCAGGCTCCCCGCTCGCGGCGGATCAGCGCGGCCCGCAGCAGGCAGGCGGCGGCGCTGGTCAGCATCAGGGCGTTGTAGATCCAGGTGTTGAAGAGCGCGTCGGTGCTGGGGCCACCAACCCCCACCACGACGTGCATGGCGAAGGCGACGAGCAGGCATAGGGCGAGGAAGCCGCCGCCAAGGACGGTCCTTCGCTCGCGCTGGCTCAGTCCAGATACCACTCCCAACAATCGGAATCTGGAGCGGCAACCTTGACTGTTGAGATCTATTCGCCGTGCAACGCTCGCCCGTCCCACTCGTGTTCGAGCGCCCAGCGAGCACCAACGGTCCAGGCCTGCACTCTGTTGGCGATCGAAATCGGCTCGGGACCAGCTGGGCCGACGGCGAAGAGCTCGGGTGCCTGCCCGATCGTCTCGATCGCGCAAAGGACTCCCTGGCGAAGCTCCTCTGCCGCGTCCCGGAGGCCAAACGCTCGCAATCCGCCCCATCCGAGCCATGAGTCAAACGGCCAGACCGCGCCGCGATGGTAGGCGTCGGGCGCGTACAACGGGTGCTTCGAGGAGAGCGTGCGCAGGCCCCACGGAGTGAGCACGTCGGGGCGAGTGAGGCGATCGGCTATCCGCTCTCTCGCTCGCCCCGGCAGAGCATCCGCCCACAGCAGCCAACCGAGCTGGGAACCTGCCCCCGCGACCTTCTCGCCATCGCCGGCGATGGCGAGGGTCTCGGGGTCGAATACTTCCCCAATTGCCTCGACGAGCCGCGTCGCCTCCTCCGCCCAGCGCCGTTCGCCCGCGAGAGCGGATAGGGCGCGAAGGGCGACCACGGTGACGGCCTGGGTGTCGGCGTCGGCGAGCGGGGGAGTTGGAACCTCGCCCCCGGCGCTGAGGATTCCGGCGCCATGGAAGGCGGGATCGGAAGGATCCTCGGCGTCGCGCCAGCCTTGCTGCGCAAGGCCCCCTGGCCCCCGGCGCGGACCGTGGCGGATCAGTCCGCCACCACGGCGCAGCGTGCGCTCGAGCCAACCGCCCGCCGCACGCCACGCGGTCTCCAACTCGGCGGCAAGCGAACTGTCGCCGAGCGAGGCAAGCAAGACGAGGAACCACGAGGTTGAATCGGCGGACCCGTAGTAGCGGAGCTCCCCGTCGCGCAGCGGCCAACCCGCCCGACGCAGGCGCTCGGGAGCCTTTGGCCACCACTCGTGGACGATCTTCCCCGGTTCCTCCGCGGTATCGGTGTCTTCGACGCTGCCCTGCAGTGAGGCGAGCGCCCGCAGGGTCGCGCGCGCGATGTCGGGCCTCGTCGGCAAGAGCTCGAGCGAGACGATCGCCGAGTCGCGACCGAAGAGGGCGTGGAAGCGACCGGGGTCCCCCGCCGCGACGGGCTCGGCGCTCGCGAAGGGCCAGCCTGCCGGGGAGAGCAGCCCGTCGAGATCCGCGGCCGGCGGGCCCATCAGATGGCTTTAGCCCTTAACCGCGCCCGTCGTGAGGCCGGCGACTATGCGGCGCTGGAAGATCAGCACCAAGGCGATCAAGGGCACGGTGACGACGACCGCAGCGGCACTGATCGTCCCAAGGGGGATTTCGAACTGCTGGCTGCCGGTGAAGAAGGCGATCGCGGCGGGGACCGGGCGACGATCCGGGGTGCTGGTGAGCGTGATCGCGAAGAGGAACTCGTTCCAGGCGAAGATGAAGACCAGCAGGCCGGCGGTGACGACGCCGGGCGCCCCGAGCGGGATCACGATCTTGCGGAAGGCCTGGAACCGCGTCGCCCCGTCGACCAGCGCCGCCTCCTCCAGCTCGCGCGGGATGTCGCGGAAGAACGAAGCAAGGATGTAGACGGTGAGCGGCAGGCCGAAGGCGAGCGAGGGCAAGATCAGGCCGAGGTAGGTGTTGTAGAGGCCGATGTCGGTCCAGATTTCGAACAGCGGCGCGGCGATCGCGATCGGCGGGAAGGTGGAGATCGAGAGTAGGACAGCGAGGATCAGGAACTTGAAGGGCAGGTGCAGGCGCGCGAGCGCATAGCCGGCGAAGGAGCCGATCAGCAGCGAGAGGACGGTGACGCTGCCAGCGACGATCGCGCTGGTGCGGAGCGCCTGAGTGAACGCCGTGTCTTCGAAGATCGAGGTGTAGTTGTCGAGCGTCGGGCTCGGCGGCAATAGGTTCGCGCTGGAGAGGTCGGCGCCGGTCTTCAACGAGGTGTTGATCAGCCAGTAGAAGGGAAAGAGGCAGAAGAGGATCGTTGCCACCACCGCGAGCCAGATCAGCACCCGTCTCATCGCTCATTCCTCTTCCCTGGTTAGGGCGCGGATATTGCCGCCCATGAAGCGGATGTATAGGAAGGAGATACCCATCACTGTGATGAAGGTGAGCACCGCGAGTGCGGAGCCGAGCCCGGTGTTTCGGTTGGCGACGAGTTCGGCTTGGGCGACGAGTGAAAGAGTTTCGGTTCCGTTTGCCCCCTTAGTCAGCACGTAAGGCAGGTCGAAGACGCGCAGCGCGTCCAGGGTGCGGAAGATCAGCGCCACGGTAATCGCCGGAATTAGCAGCGGCAGGGTGATGCTGCGGAAGCGCTGCCAGGTGTTGGCTCCGTCGACCTTTGCCGCGTCGTGCAGCTCGTCGGGTATGCCCTGGAGACCGGCGAGAATGAGGAGCGCCATGAAAGGGGCCGTCTTCCAGACGTCGGCGAGGATCATCGCCGCCAGTGCGTAGCCTTCCTCGCCGAGCCAGACGACGTCTCCCCCTGGCAGCGAAAGGGCGCTCAGCGTTGTATTGACGAAGCCGAGTTCGGGTTCGAAGATCGTGCGCCAGGTGATCGCGGTGACAACCGTGAGGATCGCCCAGGGAACGAGCACGACCGCCCGCAGAAAGGCCCGTCCGCGAAATGCCCGGTGCATGACAAGAGCCATGCCGAGGCCGATCGCCAGCTCGAGGCCAACCGAGATGACCGTGAAGAGAACGGTCGTCTCCATCGCTTCCCAGAACTGAGCGGAGCCGAGCGCTTCGACGTAGTTGTCGAGCCCCACGAACCGCGAGAGGCCCGGTGTGATGACGCTGTATTCATTGAGGGAGAGCCAGACCGCGTAACAGATCGGGTATGCCGCTACGAGCGCAATCACCGCCAGCGAAGGCGCCAACATCGCCGCGCCGAGGCGACGCTCTTCCCTAAAGACGGAGCGTCGTCGGTGCCGAGGCAGGGAGAGCCGGGCGCCTTCGGCCTCCACTAGAACCTCTGCAGGGCATCTTCAATTTCAGAGTTCATCTTCGAAGTGGCTCCGTCAGCCGACTGCCTGCCGTTCAGCACTTCGAAGGTGTTGTCGGCGATTGCTTCGGAGATTTCCGTGTAGACCGGTGAGACCGGCCGCGCCTGCGCCTGTTCGACCGCTTTCAACAGTTCCGCGGTGAAGGGAATTTCTTTCTGCACCTCGGGGTCTTTGTAGACCGCGGTCGCCACGGCGGGCAGGGTCGCCTTGAGGAACATTTCCTTCTGCACCGGCTCGGTGACGAGGAATTCGGCGAAGGCCAGCGAGCCATCGGGGTTGTCGGTGTAGGCGGAGACGCCGAGGTTGTAGCCGCCGACTACCCCGGCGCCTTCGTTGCCACCGAAGCCCGGGAACTTCGCGACTTCGAAGTCGTTGGCGATGGCCGATTCTTTGCCGAGCGCGTAGGCGTAAGGCCAGTTGCGCATGAAGGTGGCGTTGCCGGCCTCGAAGGCGCGCCTCGAGCTCTCCTCTTCGTAGGTGGTCACCGTCTTCGGGACCGCCCCGTCTTCGACGCCCTTGCGCATGAAGTCGAGGACTTCGCGGGTCTGCGGCGAGTCGATTTCCACCGTTTCGCCGTCATCGGAGAGGACCTTGCCGCCATCGCTGTAGAGGAGCTCGAGGAAGTTGACGGTCAAGCCCTCGTAGCGTTCGCCCTGATAAACGAGCCCGTTGTCTTTCTGGGCGTCTTTGTAGACCTCTTCCCAGGTCGTCGGCGCTTTCGGCGCTTCATCGGTCCGGTAGAAGAGGAAGCCGGCGTTGGTATTGAAGGGCAGCGCCCACTTCTGGTCTTCGTATTCGACCGTTTCCACGGTCGAGGGGATGAACTCGCTTTCGTGTGCTTCGACCACCGGTGTGAGGTCATAGAGCCAGCCCGCCGCGGCGTACTCCGCGGTCCAGATCACGTCCATCCCGAGCACATCGCACTCGTTCGATTCAGCGCGCAGGCGCTGGATTTGCTGTTCACGCTGGAGGTCGGCGTTTTCCGGCAGTTCAAGCAGTTCGGCCTGCAGCTTCGGGTTTTGCGCGTTGAAGCGTTCGACCGCCGTTTTGAAGGCGCCGCTTGTGTCCTTGCCGATACACCAGGCGACCTTCCCAGATGCGTCCTTGGCGTCAGAGGGCTGCAGCGTCTTTGCTTCCGACCCGCCTCCCTCGTCGTCGCCGCCTCCGCATGCCGCAAGCCCCAGCGCAGCAAGACCCATGACCAAGGCGGACAGAAATAGGCAGATCGCGCTCTTCATCATCGGCACCCTTCCTTCGCGCCGGAGTAACTTCGTGGGGTGGATTACCCGGGGGGCGCATTTGGCAAACAAGCCTTGAACTGGGCAGGGAGCCCGTACTGAGCGATCGTCCGTTGCCGCCTCACAGCGCGAGAGTATGGCTTCCGTGCCCGAGCCCCGCGCCCACCGCACGCCAGGCCGCCACACGCACTGGCACCTGGCCCGTCGCAGGCATTTTCTACTGCGCGCCGGAACGATGGCGGCCTTGCTGGCGGTCGTTGGGCCGGGGCTTTTGGCGGGCCTCTCCGATGATGATCCGGCGGGGATCACGACGTACTCGATCCTCGGTGCCAAGTACGGCTACGAGCTGCTCTGGGTCCTGGCCCTCTCCACCGCGGCGCTGATCGTCTTTCACGAGCTCGGCGTGCGATTGGGGATCGTCACCGGCAAGGGACTACTGACACTCGTCCGCGAGCGCTACGGCGGCCGCGCCGCGGGGCTGGTGCTGTCGGCGCTGGTGATCGCCAACACCGGCACGCTGTGCGCCGAGTTCGCCGGAGTGGCGGCCGGGATGGAACTGCTCGGCGGAATGAGCCGATACCTCAGCGTTCCGCTGGCGGCGCTCGGCGTCTCGGCCCTCGTCCTGCGTGAGAACTTCCGCCACGTTGAGCACTTCCTGCTCGCGCTGAGTTCGGTCTTCATTGCCTACGTGATCTCGGGGGTGCTCGCGCATCCCGACTGGGGCGCAGCCGCCAAGGGACTGGTCGTACCGAGCATGCCGCTTAACCGTGAGGCGGTGCTTGTCGCCGTCGCCACGGTCGGCACGACGTTGGCGCCGTGGGGGCTGGCGTTCATCCAGTCTTACGCCGTCGACAAGAAGCTCAAGGTCAAGGATCTGCGCTACGAGCGAATCGACGTGATCGTCGGTGCCTTGCTTACCGGCGTGATCGGCTTCTTCGTCGTGATCGCCTGCGCGGCGACGCTGCACGTCCAGGGCATCGACATCAACGACGCGAGCGACGCGGCCCGGGCGCTCGAACCGCTGGCTGGCGACACCGCGGCGACTCTGTTCGGCCTTGGTTTCCTCGGGGCCGCGCTGCTTGCCGCAGCCATCGTTCCCCTCTCGACCGCCTACTCGATCTCTGAGACCTTCGGCCGCAAAGCCGACATCAACGACAGCTTCAGCGAGGCGCGGGCCTTCTACCTGAGCTTCGGTGCCGTCACTGCCATGGCGGCGACGGTGGTATTGATCCCCGGCGCACCGCTGATCCCGATCCTCTTTCTGACCCAGGCGCTGAACGCCGTTCTCCTCCTTGTACTCCTGCCCTTCATCCGCTCGCTCGCCAAGGACCGTGGACTGATGGGAAGCCATGCCCTCGGCCGCACCGACCGCTGGGTAACCGGCATCGCACTCGCTCTTGTCGCCACATCGGTCCTTGCTCTCGGCGTCCTCACGATTAGCGCGGGGTAACTCAGACACCAAGGGCGAAGCTGAGCCCGAGCATCACCGCGGTGCCGAGCGCCACGCCCCCGCTCGGCCCAAGCCGCGCCGGCCCGGCATATGCCTTCGGCAGCAGCTCCACCGCGATCAAGGCCAGCATGGCGCCGGCCGCGAAAGCGAAGGAGAAGGGCAGCAGTGACTGGATCTGCTCGACGAGGAGAAAGGCGACGAGCGCACCAACCGGCTGGGGAGCGCTGGTCCCGACCGCGGCCCAGAACTGACGGGTGCGGCTGAAGCCGGCCGCCGCCATCGGGATCGCGACGCTGGTCCCCTCGGGAATGTTCTGGATCGCGATTGCGAGGATCACGAACAGGCTCAGTCCGGCACGGTCAGAGGCGAAGGCCGTGCCAATCGCGAATCCCTCGGGGAGGCTGTGAACGAAGAGCACGAGGAAGACCAAGGCCGAGGTGCTGGCACCGGGACCGGAGCGCCCCATGAAGGTGGTGTGAGGGTCCAGCCGCGAACGGACCACGCCCAGCAGTCCAGCTCCCACCGCGAGCCCGCTGAGGAGCGCCAGCGGCGAGCCTTCTTCGGTGGCCGGGATCAACAGGCCCGCGATCGAGGCTACGCCCATGACTCCCGCCGCGAAGCCGAGCAGAAAAGGCGTCAGCTGGGCCGCGCGATGACCGAGAAGGAAGACCGGGATCGCACCCAGACCGGTGGCAAGGGTCGTGCCACAGGCGGCAAGCAGCAATACGACCACCTGCGGCATGTCGAGATATTAAGACGTAGCGGTGCCCATTCCCGCTTGCGAGTCTGGTCTGCCGTCGTCGACGCTTCTTATGCAACCGGCTCGAGGCGAAGCCCGGTCTCGGCGCTCCCCGTGCGGCGTTGGAGCGTGATGCACCCACCGCGTGCAGGCACGACGAAGACGTTGCGATGCGCGACACGCTCCGCCCGATGCCGCGAGGGCTCGACGCGGGCGTGGCGCAGGATTGTCCTGAGCACAATTCGGGCCTCGGCCATGGAGAAGGCGGCACCGATGCAGCGTCTTGGTCCACCACCGAAGGGGATCCATGTGTAGGTGCCAGCGCGGGTGTTGAGAAAACGCTCGGGCCGAAAGGCGAGCGGATCGGGATAGAGCTCGGGACGCCGGTGCACAAGCGTGATGTAAGGGACGACCATAGTGCCGCTCGGGATGGTCAGCCCTGGTAGCTCGAACGGCTCCGCCGCCAAGCGTGCGGTGAGCGGGAAAGCTGGGCGCAGACGCATCGTCTCCTTGATCACTGCGTCGAGATACTCGTCGTCCCCATTCAGCGCGGCGCTTTCGAGACGTACGAGTACCTCGGGGAAGCGACTGATGCGCTCGAGCACCCAGGTCAGGGTCGATGCGGTGGTGTCGTGGCCGCCGAGCAGAAGAGTGCGCATCGCGTCGCAGATCTCGTTGTCGCTCATCAGCTGACCGTGCTCATCGGGGGTGCGCAGGAACATTCCGAGGACGTCCTCGCCGTCGAGCCTGTCCTCGTTGCGGCGCTGGGCGACCTCTTCCGTCACAACCGCGTCGACCGCCGCGATCGCGCGACTCATCCGCGGGAAGGGCCTGTCCCAGCCATTCTTACGGCTGGTCGCGATCATCGTCTGAATGAAGAAGCGCCGCGAGTGGCCCTCGCGAAGCAGCTCCAGCGTCGCTGAGCGCAGCCGCTCGACGCGTGCGGGCTCGGTGACCCCAAACACCGTGGCCATCATCACCTCAAGGGTGATCCCCTCGATATGTGACCCAGCGGAGGTGGGACGACCATAGGGCCAGCGTGCGAGCGCCGCTTCGGCCTTGCGTTCCATGGTCTCGTGGTAACTAGGGAGCGCGCGTCCATGGAACGGCGGCAGCTGCCTTCGCCGCATGCGCATGTGCTCGGGCCCGTCGAGGTTCGTCAGTCCCGTCGGGCCAAGGACGAGGTGATGCGCCGAGGCCTTGGCCAGCGCTGCGCCGAGGCGAAGCACATCGGTGTCGGCGGTGAACACGCGCTTGATGTCTTCGGGGCCGGTCAGGCACAGCCACGGCCCCGTCGCCGAGGGCATTGGAACCAGGAAGCGATCACCGAGGCGCTGGCAGCTGCGCGCGAACCGCTCCGGGGCGAGCCAGTACTGAGCGGCGTTGACGACTGCGGGGCGTTGCAGCCGGGGCAGGCCGGCGAGCGCTTTATCCATGATCTCTTTCGTTGGTACTTTGTGAGAATAGAGTATCATCGTACCAATGTCGCCAATAGCCGAAGTTCTTGCGACGACCCCCCTTGCGGGCGAGGACGCGGTCTTTGACCGAGTTGCCGCTGCGGCGCTCGAAGAGTTCGCTGAGCACGGCATTCGCCGCACGTCCATGGAAGACGTCGCGCGCCGCGCCGGCGTCTCCCGGATGACCGTCTTTCGCCGCTTTGAGAGCAAGCATGGCCTCGTCGAGGTCGTCATCGCAGGCGAGGTACGCCGCGGCATGGAGGAGCTCGACCTGCTCTGGGATGGTGCGGAAACCCTGGAGGACCGGCTCGTTGAAGGCTTCGCCTTCGCTGGGCGCTACGTGCGCAACCACCCGCTGTTCGACGGGATCTTGCGGCGTGAACCCGAGGTCCTGCTGCCGCCACTCACGATCGACGGTGGGCCCGTGCTCGGTCTTTACCGAGCGCTGATCGCGAAGCGGCTGCAGGCTGAAGTCGATGTGGGCCGTGCCGTGACATCAGACGTAGATGGCGTCGCTGAGGTGATCGCCCGGCTCGCGATCTCGTTGCTGCTCACGCCGGACGGGGACATCACTCTCGACGATCCGGACTCCGTTGTGAGACTGGTCCGCCTCGTGCTGCTTCCTATGCTTTTGACAGACGGGCGAACTGCCACCGGGTAGCTCGAAGCCTTCGCCCAGCAGTGCTCGCCTCCGAGCCAGGCAACGGGCTTCATCGCCGTCCCAGCCGATGTGGCCGACCGAGACTCGCTTCTCGCCGCCGCGAACTGAGTCGGTGACGCACGCCAACCAAGAGACCGGATCCAACCGGCGATCACCTGCCAGCCGCGACTTCAGAACGCACGCTATAGCCCGGTGATGTGAATCCGGCGCGCACTGCTGTCGTCAGGTCGCTGTCGCCATCCGCCGTCTTGATGATCGAGTATTTATAAGGAATGGGATTGTTTCGTCGAAAGCAGGACAAGGATGATGGTGACGACTGGAACAGGGCCCTGGAATCGACACCCCAGCCCATTGATCCAGCCGATGTCGATCTGAGTGCCGCAGAGGTCGTCGTCGCGGCGCTGGTGGATGCCATTGGCAGCGATGCGAAGATGCGGGCCAACCTTCCGCGCTTGGTCATAGCGAGCGGAGCACCCGATCCCGACAACGGCCCCCTCCAGTACATGGCGCTTCGTGAGGACCCCCACCTGCCTACGAAAGTGTGGCGCTGGCTGCTGGCGGTTGGCCTGCGAGCCAATGAAGAAGGCCGCTTCGAGATCGCAGCGAGGGCAGCTCTCTGGGCTACCACGTGGCACGACACCGTTGCCCCATACATCGATGGAAGCTCGTTCCTCGCGTTTGGGTTTGATCCGGCCCCGGACGACACGTTGCTTGCCCTCTTGGAGCAAGGCATCCTGGCCCTTCGGCACCTGCCGGATGACTTCGTCGTCGCCCGAACCTCAGAGCCGAAGGTTCTGACGGCCGGGCAATTGCTGGGGACTCAGGAGGCCCCTCTTCTCAGGAGTAACCGCTGAACGGAGGCCATGTGCCGGGTTGACTAGCCCGGCTATAGCTCAAAGACATCCGCAGCGGGATTTGATCGTCGCATCGGGAGAGAGGCGGCACCAGGTATATGGCCTGGCCTCAGACTCGGAAAGAATTCAATTCGGAGACCTCGCTATCTCTCATCTCCACTGTCCTAGCTGTCAGAAAATACAGTCGTCAAGGGATGGACGAAGCCTTTGTGAGTACACATGTGCCTTGCCGGAATGGTCGCCGACGGCTTCCAAGGACTTATTGCCCGAGCCCGCCGTTGGCGCTCCCTCGCCGTAGAGGGTTAGCCGAAAGGAACTGTAAGTAACCGGACTAAAGTATCCATCTGGCTGGAAATTGGCCGCATTTGGACACCAAATTGGATTGCCAAGTTCCAATGTTGCTGGCCAGTAGCGACGTCGGGAATGGGGATAAGTCAGAGTGGCGCGGACCCCCTCGGCGCTCGTAGAAGCGCTACCCCAGTGCTTCCACTTCATGTAGCAGAAGACCGTTTGAATATCGGCGCCGGTCTGGGGCAATTTCGGCTGCCACGATGGTCCCGAGCCTCCCAAGTCCATTGCAAGTCCTTGGAAGAGGCAGGGATTACCCTTTGTTTGGAATCCTTGATAATGCGCAGCCGAAACGTGACACGGAAAGGTTTCGCTCTGACCCGCTGGCCAGTGCTTGGGGGTCTCCGCCCCGGGCAGTAGTTCGAGGGAGTAGGCCGTGTAAACGCGGATGCCTGCACAGGTCCTGATGCGACTCAAGGTCACCGCAACGGGGGCTCTACTCGGCTGAACAGTCACCTGGTAGCCATTCTGGACTTCAGTTGTACCGTCCAACTGGCTGACGCTCCCGACCCCAGTCGCTGTTTTGCCACCCCAACTCGTCCATTTGATATCTCGCACGTAGTCAACGCCTTCATATTCGATGCGCGAGTCCACGTAGTCCGATCCGAAATGCGTCGGTTCCATCGGAGAATCCGCCATCAAGGAGTTGATATAGGGAGGCTGCAATGAAGCCCCCTCGGCGGCAGGCAAGGCGACTCCCAGCCCAGAAAACATGGCGGCAAAGATCGCGATTAGAGCGGTCAGACGAGGACTCATAAGGTCGGGCAGCCTACCGCTTGAGGAAGTCGGCCGCCGCCTCCTCCACGTCTTCGCGGCCTTGGCCGTCGAGGACTCCAGGGTCGCGAGCAACGACCCAATCGGGGCGCTTGTCAAACGTGCCGGTTTCAAGCGATGTGCACATGTCCTGCTCAAGTCACTCGAGTCGGCTGGGCCTAGACGAGAGGCATCCGATTTGATGGTCGGATGAGCGAGGCGGACGGGTCCACGCAGAACATCGCGCTCGAATCGGCGGCCCGGTTCCTTCGCACCGAAGCCGGCGGCGGCTTCCCTGTTGGTCGGGGTGTTCGTTGCGCTGGGCGAAATCTCGATTGGCTGGCTGGCACTGGCCGGCGGTGGCCTCCTTCTGGTTGCCTTGATGCGAGCCTTGGGCGTGTCGGGGATCCTCGCCTTCGTGCCGCACTATTCGTTTGGGTCGCAACTTTGGAGTCAGGAGTCCACGCAACCGTGGCGGGCGTCGCTCTCGCCCTCCTGACCCCCGCTCGTCCGATCGAGGGGCTCAGGGTCCTCGAAGAGCTGGAGGAAGGAACTGCATCCCTACGTCAGCTTCCTGGTCCTGCCCTCTTTGCTTTTGCCAACGCCGGGGTCGAGCTCGGCGACTCCTCACTCTCGGATGGCGATGCCCAGCGGGTGGCGCTCACGATTGTGGTGGGGCTCGTGGTCGGCAAGTTCGTTGAAATCGCAGGCGCGACCTTCCTCGCACCGAAGCTGCGACTGGGGACTCTGCCCAACGGAGTCGACACCCGCGGACTCTTGGGCGCCGCGGCCCTCGCGGGAATCGGCTTTACGGTGTCCCTCTTCATCACGCCGCTCGCGTACCCCGATCCGCCCCTTCTTGAAGAGGCGAAGATCGGCATCCTCGGCGGCGCGGTCATCGCCGCGATCATCGGCATCGCCGTATTGGGGCCTGGCGGCCCATCCGACTCGCCAGAGCAGGTCCGGTAATCGTCCATCCGCAACGCGGCTCAGACCGAATCGCTCTGAGTGAGCGTGTGACGCGGGAGCGCTGGATAACTTTGCTGGTCGTCTCTGCGGCCACGGCGACGCTTTACTCGACGTGACGGTAGCGAGCACGAGGCCAGGGTGGCGCCGGGGCTAACGGCCTTGTCGCGGGACTGGATTCCGTATGGCCGTCGCTGCCGCGACGGCTTTCCTCGGCGCGGGGCAGCCTGGTCACTGCTTGGATCGCAGCGCTCGACCGCGCCTTGAAGGATCCAGTGCGCTGGGCGCTCCGCCGCCGCCGGGTCCACTTATGCCTTGGCGCTGGCGACCGTAGCTCCGTCGCCGCTGGAAAGCGAGCCGGAATAGCCCGAAATCGCCGCTAATCGCCGCGTATCCGCGCGATCGGAGGCACTCGCGCCTCAAATGGGCGCAAATTAAGGTCTCAGTTGGAAACGCCAGGCGAAAGCGAAGTTGCCGCTTTGCAGGCAATTCGATGAGGGGTGGACGACCGGATTCGAACCGGCGACCGCCTGGACCACAACCAGGAGCTCTACCAACTGAGCTACGTCCACCGCGTGGCTCCAATCTAGCGGCCGGAGCGAGTGTTGAGGGGTCAGCCCGCGGGACGATTTGCTTCTGCCAGGGCGGCAAAGGCCTTGAGGCCCGGCGTTGTGCGCTTGATCAGCTCTGGCTCCGCCGCTTCGGCTTCCGCTGGGAGGTCGTGGGTTCCCTGGTCGCCGAGTGCCTTGCGGGCTTCGCGGACCATCTCGGGTACGGCCAACCAGGCCTCGAGCAGGGCGAAGTCGGCCTCGGGGTGGAAGAGGATGCCCCAGGCGTTGCCGTGGCGGAAAGCCTGGTGCTCGGTCCTGGCTGAGCGCGCCAGGGGCTTGGCCCCTTCGGGCAGGTCGAAGGTCTCGCCGTGCCAGTGCAGGACCATCGTGCTCGGTGCCAGGGGGCCGAGGATTGGGTCGTCGGGGTCGAGGATCTCCACCGGCTCCCAGCCGATCTCCGGCCCCTCCCCCGGCCTCACCTCCGCCCCTAGTGCGCGAGCGAGCAGTTGCGCCCCTAGGCAGATGCCGAGCACCGGCATCTCGCGGCGCACCGCCTCGACGAGCCACTCGCGCTCTGCCGCCAGCTCCGAATGGCGGTCGGTTTCGTCGACGCTCATCGGTCCGCCCATCACCACTGCCCCGACCACTTCATCGTGGTCGGGCAGCGCCTGGCCCGCGAGCGGTTTGACGGTGTGCACGTCGAGGCCGCCGCAGGCGTCGAGGATTCGGTGCGGCGTCTCCCATGGCACGTGCTGGATCGCCAACAGGATTGGACGGTTGTCCACGTTCATCGCGGCCCAGGCTAGCCGCGCTACGGTTCGTGCGATGCGCAGGCGAAGCTTTGCCACCTTCCGGCCCGAGGCCTGCGCGTCCGCGACCGTGACCGCCGACGCCGATGCCTAGCCGACATTGACCACAGCAGAGGTGGGTCAAAGTCGGAAGCGCTGGCTTGGAGCAGCGATAGCGCTGGCGCTGGCCGTCGCGGCAGCCGTAGGCGTCACCTCGGCCGGTGCGGTCGGCCCCTACTCCGATCTCGGCAGCTGCCCGATCTTCCCCGACCCACCCGCCGGCACCCCGGCCAGCGCTCCCTCCCTACCCACCGAGGCGGCCTGGAACCAGGACATCTCGAAGGCGCCCGTCGCCGCTAACTCCACCGCGACGATCGCCTACGTCAACGCCCACGGCGGCAACCTCCTCCACCCCGACTTTGGCTCGCCGCGTGCCTACGGCTTCCCCTACGCGGTCGTCGGTGCCGGCCAGGCCAAGCTGCCGATCCACTACACCGCCTATGGCGACGAGAGCGACCCCGGGCCGTTCCCGGTCCCCGCCAACGCCCCGGTCGAGGGCGGTAAAGGCAGCGACGGCGACCGCCACCTGCTCACCGTCGACCGCTCCAGCTGCACGCTCTACGAGCTCTACCGCGCCTTCCCGATGCACAGCGGCGGCGCCCACTGGAACGCCGACTCGGGGAGCCGCTGGGATCTGCGCTCGACCGGGCTGCGTCCCGACTCGTGGACCTCCGCCGACGCCGCCGGGTTGCCGATCTTCCCCGGCCTGGTCCGCTACGACGAGGTCGCCACCGGCCACCTGGAACACGCGATCCGGGTCACCTTCGAGAGCACCCGCAACGCCTGGGTCCACCCCGCCTCGCACTGCGCCGGCGACACTTCCGACCCCAGCGCGCCGGCGATGGGGACGCGGCTGCGGCTGAAGGCGGGCTACGGACTTGGCGGCTTCAGCGGCGGCGCCCGGACAATCGCCGAGGCGCTGAAGCGCTACGGGATGATCGTCGCCGACAACGGCTCCAACTGGTACTTCAGCGGCAGCAGTGACCACCGCTGGGATGACGAAAACCTCAACCAGCTGAAGCGGATCCCGGGCAGCGCCTTCCAGGTAGTGCGCAGCGCCGCCCGCGCTCACGTCTGCTGACTCACTCCCCCCGCGCTTCCTCCTCGAGCGCCCGCCGCAAGCTCTCGTCAAACGACTCCGGTTTGACACCGAACGGTTTCGCACCCGAGGGGTCGGTGACGACCGTCGGTGTTGTCAGACCCTCTACAAGTGGCCGCGCCACCTTCGTGTCGACCGGCGTGACCAGGCCGAGCCAGAGCGCCGAGAGCCAAGGCGTGATGAAGGGGACCGGGACGCGGAGCGGCTCGCGCTTGCCCATCGCCACCGCCATCCGGTCGAGCATCGCGTCGTAGGAGAGCACCTGCGGGCCGCCGATCTGGACCTCGCGGCCGACCGACTCGGCGACCTCGGGAGCGCGCCGCAAGTACTCGATCGTCGCGTCGACGCCGATCGGCTGGGTCAGAGTGCGCAACCAGCTCGGCGTGATCATCACCGGCAGCCGTCCGACCAGATAGCGCAGGGTGCGGAAGGACTCGCTGCCGACGCCGACCACCATCGCCGCCCGGAAGTAGGTGAGCGGCGGGCCGTAGGTCGCGAGCACCTTCGCCGCCTCGTGGCGGCTACGCAGGTGCTCGGAGACGCTATCGTCACCGAGGCCGCCGAGGTAGATCACCCGCTCGACGCCCTCCCGCTTCGCCATCTGCGCGAAGTTGCGCGCGCCCTGGCGCTCGCGCTCGGCGAAGCCGCCACCGCTCGCCATCGCGTGGACGAGGAAGTAGGCGACGTCGATGCCCTCCCCCGCGCCCTTGAGCGTCGCCGCATCGGTGACATCGCCGACATGCAGCGTCGCCCCGGTCCGCTCCAGGTCACTCGCCCGCGCCGGGTCGCGCACGAGGCAGCGGACAGAAGCTCCGCCCTCCCTCAACGACGCGGTGAGCCGGGTTCCGATGAACCCAGTCGCTCCGGCGATCAGCGCAGAAGTGGCGATAGGACAGGCTAGTCCCCAGCCGACCTCGCCTCGACGCCCTTGTCGGACCCGCCGAGTCGCACTCGGCTGAAGCCAGCCTGGAGGCGCGAGCGCAATTCTGCCGCCGCCGCCTCGAGGCCGTCCTCTTCATCGCCGCCACCGGCCAGCACTACCTCGGTCGCCGGAAAGCTCTGCAGCTGGTCTTCGGTGGCCTGGACGATGTCCTCGTCGCCAACCCGCGCCTCGGCCCCGATCCCAGCCTTGGCCAGCGCGGCAACGGTGGCGACCAGGCGCTCCTGGGCAGCGTGTCGAGCGGACTCGACATCGGAGGTCCAGCGATCGAGGAAGCCGATTCGCGCCGGGACCAGCACAAGGACGTCGGAGTCCTCCGCCGTGCGGCTGAACTCGGCAGCATCGACGACCCGAGCGACGTCCGCCGGATCCTCGACCGCGGTCGCGGCAACAATCAGAACGTGGCGCCGGCTGTCAGCGGCCGGCGCTGAGACGATCGGCCCCAGCGGTCGCTGGCGCACAGCGACGACGAGGATCGCGACCACGGCCAGCGCTCCAAAGGCAACGCCGACTCCCGGTCCCCCCACCCTGAACGCGGCGATGATCGGCACCACCACGGCGGCGACAACCAAGGGGAGCTTCCACGAAGCCATTGCCACAGCCTAAGGCTGGGAGGCTGCCGCCGAGCCGGGCGCCGGGTGAGAGGTTCCGGCGCCCCGCTCGGCCTAGGCGCGTCTCGAACTGAGGCGCGGCAGCAACAGCATCGCCAGTCCGATCAGGATGACGATGATTCCCAGGATGTAGTTGACGAGGATCGCCAAGACGATCCCGATGATTATCAGCAATATTGATAGCTCCATGGCACCCGCTGTACCCGACGGTTGAAACGGTCAAACCGTGTGACACTGAGGCCGAAATGACGCGGGCGCTCCTACTCCGCCACGGTGAGTCGGCCTCCAACGCCGACCCGAAAGCGGTCGCCCTTCCGGACGAGATCGGCGACCGGCTCAGCGAGCGGGGACGGGAACAAGCGCATAGCGCCGCCGAGGCCCTGAAGGGAGTCGGCATCACCCGCTTGCTGCGCAGCCCGATGCGCCGCGCGAGGGAAACCGCGGAGCCGCTTAGCGAGGCGCTCGATCTGCCGGTAACCGTTCTGCCCTACGTGCACGAGCTGAAGGGGATCGCCGGCTACGGCGAGCTCAGCCCCGAGGAGCAGAGGCTGCGCCGTTGGTCGGTGCGAATGGCCGCCCATCCAGACGACCCCGACCACACCAGCGACGAAGCGGAGTCCTTCAACCAAATCCTCGCCCGGGTGAGGCACCTGAAGGCGGAGCTGGAGTCTCAGCCGCGCGGCGAAAGAGTCCTGATCGTTACCCACGGCATCTTCTCGCGGTTCTTCTTCTTCGACTCCCTGCTCGGCGATGAATTCGAGCCGAGGCTGGCGCCGCGGATGTGGAACCTGCGGACTCGAAACTGCGGACTCAGCGTCTTTGAGCGGGGCGAGCGCTGGCACCCGACCGACGTCGAGACCCCAGGCTGGACCTGCATCACTTGGATGGCACGGCCGCAGGATCTGCCCTGACGACCCGAACGGGATCGTCGGGCGAAACCTGCCACTGCTCGTTGAGCGTCGCTCCGGGCGGCGGTAGAACCGGCCCATCGAGCAGCGGGTCCTCGGTCTCCCGCATCCAGACCTCGAGCCGGGCACGCAGCTCCGCGAGCGCCTCGGCGCTTGCCGCCTCGCCAGCAAGGTTATGCCCCTCGCCGGGGTCGAGAACAAGGTCGTAGAGCTGCTCCTCGGGGACCGCCTGATCTCCCCAGCCAGCCTCGACCCAGACGTTCTTGCTCTCGCTGTCATCGCAGTTGGCCAGCACCGGGTGCTCGTAATCATCGAAGCGCCTGATGTACTTCCAGCGCTCGGTGCGGATCGCGCGGTGCGGCTGGTAGGCGGCGTGGTAGGTCGTCTCGGCGAAGATCGCCTCGTGCAGCCGCTCGGTCTCGCCGCGGACCAGCGGCATTAGTGAGGCTCCTTGCAACCACGGCGGAGCGTCGACTCCGGCGAGCTCGCAAAGGGTCGGGTAGACGTCGAGGTGGCTGACGGGAGCGTCGATCACCTTCCCTCCCGTGAACCCGTTCGGGCCGCGCACGATCATCATCACCCCGATGCCGCGATCGAACAGGGTCGCCTTCGCCCCCGGGAAGGCGATGCCGTGATCGGTGGTGCAGACGACGAGCGTGTTCTCGACCAGGCCAAAGTCGTGCAGGGCATGCAGCACGGCGCCGATTCCCTGATCCAGCGAGCGCGCGCTCGTCTTGAAGGCCGCCACGTCGCGGCGGGTCGCGACCACATCGGGAAGGTTGGCCGGCGGCAGCGAGTAAAGAGTGTCGCGCACCGATGTCGGCGCGAAGAAGCTGCGGTGCGTCTCGAAGAACCCGACCGACATGAACCAGGGCTCTGACGGCGCCGCCCCCAGCGTCTCAATCGTCAGCGGCGCCACGTCGTCGGCACGAGTGGAGCCAACTTCGAGCAGCTCGTCATAGCCGATCACGCCCGGGTCGACCGAGATGTGCTGCTCGCCGATCAGGGTCGAGCGGTAGCCCGCCTTGCGCAGTGCGTGGACCCAGTGCTGCTCGTAGTCATTGAGCGCCCAGCCGCGGTGGGCGAGGCCGAGCATCCCGTTGTTGTGGCAGTAGAGCCCGGTGAGCAGGCTGGCACGACTGCCGGAGCAGGTCGGCGCCGCGCAGAAGGCCTCGCGGAAGAGAACCCCTTGGTCGGCGAGGAGCTGGAGGTTCGGGGTCGGGACCTGGAACCCGTAGGGCTGGACGAAGCGCCCGGTGTCGTGCGAGTGGATGTAGAGGATGTTCGGCGGTGAGTCCAAGTGATGCTTTCTGCTCGTGCGGGTACAAGGGGGAGACTAGCGAGCGGACTTTCTTGCTGGCTTTGTTGATTAACTTAATCAGCAAGACTTTCGCCCTATGCAGCCACAACGCTCCTACATCGTCTGTGCCACGCCCCGTAGCGGGAGCACTCTGGTTTGCCACGCCCTTGCCGACACAGGCGTGGCGGGACGGCCGGAGGAGTACTTCGAGGCGCTTCGCCACAGCGGCCGCCCGCGCCGGCCGGAGGAATATTTCCTCGGGGTTGAGGACCAGTCGATCCGCGACCACCTCGGAGAGCGAGCGCTCGGCAGTGAGCCCCCTCCCCGCTCGCCGCTGTGGAGTCGCGCCGCCTACGACCGCTATCTCGAGTGGGCCTTCGAGGCCGGCACGACGCCCAACGGCGTCTTCGGCGCAAAGCTGATGTGGGGCTACTTCGGCGACTTCGTCAGCCTTCTGCGCAACGTCCCCAGCTACCGCGACCTTTCCCTGGCCGACCTCCTGCCTGAGGTCTTCCCCGACCTGACCTTCGTCCGCGTGATCCGGGCCAACAAGCTGCGCCAGGCCGTCTCCCTCTGGAAGGCGGTGCAGACCGCGACCTGGCGCGAGGACCAGGCAAAGGCCAAGGCCAGCTCGGTCGAGGAAGACGGCTCGCCGCCCTACAAGAGCTTCATCGAGGAGCACCGGCCGCAGCTGCGCTTCCACTACCGGGCGATCGGCCACCTGCTCGATCAGATCCTGGTCGAGGAGGCCGCCTGGGACGCCTTCTTCGAGCACTCCGGGATCAAGCCGGTGCTGATCCTCTACGAGAACTTCGAGGCGGATTACGAGACCAGCACGCTGCGCCTGCTCGAGCGGCTCGACCTCTCCCCGCCCGAGGGCTTCGCCTTCGAGCCGCGGATGAAGCGTCAGTCCGACGGCCTCAACGACGACTGGACCAGGCGCTACAGCGAGTTGCGCCTGGGAACCGAGTTCGACCTGGTGCCCGCGGTTCCCGATCCAGCCGGGCAATAACGACTGCCTCAGCCGCGGGTGCCGCCGCCGCTTCCGTCGGGGATCTCGATCTAAGAATCTCCGCGGTAGTGGGCACCGGTGGTTTGGTCCTCGCCAAATGGGTAAGAAAGTCGAAGTCGATTGGAGAAAAGTTGATGTCCACCGTGCTGATCGTTGTCATCGTGATCGTCATTCTGGCCCTGGCCGCTGTCGCGGTCACGCTCGCCCGTCGCGCGAAAGAGCGGCGCCGGCTCGAAAGAGAGCGTTTGGCCGAACAGGCGGAGTCCCATCGCGACGAGGCGGAAACCAGAGCTGCCAAAGCAACCACCCTCGCCGAGGAGGAGCAAGCCAAGCGGGCCGAGGCCGCAAAGGCGGCTGAGGTGGCCGAGGCGGCCGAGCGCGTCGCGGAGGAACACCGCAGCCGCGCCGACCAGCTGGCCGAGGAGTCCGAGGGAGCCGGTGCGCGCAGCGAGCGCGAGCGCGAGCGCGCCCGCCGCCATGGCCAGAAAGCAGACGAGATCGAGGAGGACCTATGAGCCACGACCACCGAGTCCCAAGGGCGGAACAATGCTGATAGCCGGCGTCATCGCCGTCTGCATCCTGCTCGCGATCCTTGGCTTCCTGCTGCCGCGGCTCTCCGACCATGCCCGACGAGGGGCCGATAAAAGCTTCTCGGCAGGCGCTAGGGCGGGCTCGAAGGCCCCGGGACCGATCGGCCGCCTGCTCTCGAAATCGTTCGGCACCTCGCAACGCGCCGCCGACAAGAGCCATACCGCCGGAAAGAAGGCGCGTTTCAAGTCGCCGCTCTGAGTCCTCCACCTGCACTTCCGACTCAGCAAACCCAACCCGCCCAAGGAACCAATTCAGCCGCGGGTGCCGCCGCCACTTCCGTCGGGCGACCAGCCGGGTCCGCGAAAGATGTAGCCGAGGCGATCGCGCCAGTTTGTCGCCGCCCGCACGTCGCGCGCCAGCTCGGCGAACTCGTGAAATGCCACCCGGGTCGGTCTGAAGCTGCGGATGTTCTTTGTCAGCCCGTAGCGGGGCCGCTCGATTTCGCCTTGGAAGGTGCCGAAGATGCGGTCCCAGATGATCAGAATGCCGCCGTAGTTGCGATCGAGGTAGACCTCATTGGCGCCGTGGTGGACGCGATGGTGCGAGGGCGTGTTGAAGAAGAACTCGAGCGGCGCCGGCAGCTTCTTAACCCGCTCAGTGTGGATCCAGAATTGATAGATCAGGGAAATCGCCTGCTGAGTGAGAATCATCCAGGGGGCAAAGCCGAGCAGCGCCAGCGGCGCCCAGAACGGCAGCGCCGTCATTGGCGTCCAGGTCTGGCGCAGCGCAGTCGAGAGGTTGTAGTGCTGGGAGGAGTGATGGACGACGTGGCTGGCCCAGAAAACCCGCACCTCGTGGTGGATGCGATGAAACCAGTAATAGGCGAAGTCGTCGGCAAAGAAGAGCAGCACGTAGGTCCACCACTCATCAGCCGGCATCCGCAGCGGGCTCAGCTCATAAAGCCCGGCGTAGATGAAGACGACCGCCAGCTTCCAGACCGCGTTGATGACGACGTTGCCGCCGCCCATGGTCAGGCTGGTGCGGGTGTCGCGCGACTCGTAGCCGACCAGTTCGTCGTCGCGCGCGTACTTGAACGAGAGCAGCTCGACGACGAGCAGCAGCACGAAGGCCGGGATCGCGTAGAGGATCAGCTCCGCCACGCGCCCAATCTAACGCCTAGCTTGCCCTCCCGATCAGCAGGATCCCCGCGATCGAAACGCCGGCGAGCACAGCAAGCGCGATATCTGTTCGACGCTCAGTGTCGGTCATTTCACCTACTAGAACAACGCAAAGCAGCAGGTGATTCTGTCGCCCTCAGTCGCGAGCGATGGCCGTATGCCCAATATATGCTTGAGCGGTGAGCGGGCAAGGGGCGAGCATTAAGGCGCGGGCGTTGGCTGCCCTGTTGCTGCTGGGCGTCCTGTTCGGAATCCTCGGCGCAGAAGCTGGGCCAGCGGACGCCAAGCGACTGCCCTACCCCCCTGGGTTCACGATCGAGGCGAGCAACGGGTACTCAGCGTTCGTCTTCGGTGTTCCAGCCTGGAAAAGCCGCCCTGCAGCGATCGCGATCTTCTTGACCGGAAGGAACAAGGGGGCCCTTTACTCCATCCTGCCACGGTGACCGAGGGTGCGATCCAGGCTCCTCTCGGAGCACTGGGCGAAATCGCAGTCACCTTCCATCCTTCCGGTAAAGCGCAAAAGGAGCGGCCTGAGTGCGGCGGAAAGCCGTATTCCGTTGACTCCGGTTACTACGAAGGAACGATTGACTTCCATGGAGAGGAAGACTTCACCCAGTTCGAAGCCACAAGGGTGCCCGGAGACCTCGGGTTCCTGGCCAACTTCTCCTGCCCCGGAGTGGTATCGGGTGGAACCAGCGGCCCATTGGAGCCTGGAGCAAAGCTGGACGTCAACGCGCACGGCTCAAAGCTCGGCCCGCATCTGACCGTCATCAAGAACGGGCCCAAGGCCCGTGCCCACTACGAACTCGAAGTTGCCGAAGAGCGCAATGGAGTTTCGATCGCGAGGTTTGCCAATCTCATTGCCCCCGCCTCCACGTTTAACTATGACTCGAAGGTCCGGACGGCCACGATCAAACCGCCCGCCCCGTTCTCCGGCAGCGCCAAATTCCGCCGCGGCGCAGAGCCCACAAATCGATGGACCGGGAACCTGACAGTTGATCTTCCAGGCAGAGCAGGGGTAACGCTGACTGGAAGCGGACTCAGGAGCAAGCTTGTCCACGCCCATTGGGAATGGGACATCGGCTCGAAAGAGCAGCCGTAGTATCGGCGGATTGGATCAGGTACCGAACCAGCGGGCGCGGCGGCTGGAGCCGAACCGTTCCTTCTCGGTGACCCGATCGGCCGAGGGCGCGTTGAAGGTCCCGGTCCGATTAGGCCCCGAGAGGAAGTCAATGTCGACGCTGCCAACCTGGCCGGAACCGAACTCGATGTAACAGGTGCCCCGGCCGAGGTGAGGGCCGGGCGGCTCTCCCCCTCGCAGCTTGGCGATTAGCGTCTGGGCGACTATGCGGGCGGCGCCCTCGGCGAAGACGCCGGCCTTCGGCACACCGGCGGTGGCGACGTCGCCGACCGCGTATACACCGGGGAAGCGCGTCTCCAGCGTCGCCGGGTCCACCGGCACGTAACCGTCCTCGGTCATGCCGCTGGCTATAACCACCTCCGCGGCACGGTGCTTCGGCACGCCGAGGAAGAGGTCGAACGGCAGCTCGCTGTCGTCGTCGAGGACGACGACCTTGCGACCTGAGTCGAGGGCACGTACGCGACGGCCGGTGATCAAGTTGATATCGCGCTCGGCGAACGCCGCTTCCAGGGCCGCCGAAGCCTCCGGCGAGGGCGGTACCGGCGAGGGCAGCGGAATCACGAACGAGATCTGACAGGCGTCGCGCACGCCGCGCGCGGTCAACTCCTCATCGAGCAGCAAGGCGCACTCGCTCGGCGCCGGCGGGCACTTGAACGGCGCGCCGCAGACGCCGATCACCGCCTGCCCCTGTGAAAACGTCGGGATTATCTGCGCCAGTCGTTCGGCGCCGGCCACGGAGTAGAACTCATTACCGCCCTCGGTAAGGCCGGGCGTGGCGTCGATGTCGTAGTCGGCGCCGAGCGCGACGACCAGCACGTCGGCCTCGTGGGTCCCGGCGTCGGTGGTCACCCGCCGCGCCTCGGGGTCGATCGCGGTGACCGTCTCGCGCAGCATCCGCACGCCCGGCTTGGCGATATCGGCGTAGGCCATCCGCACCGCGTCCGGCTTCTCGCGCCCGAACATCAGGTCGAGCTTCGAGAAGCCGAACGTGAAAGAGTCGTGCTTGTCGATCAACGTCACGTCGATCTCGCCGCCGGACGCCTCGGACAGCATCGTGCTCAGCTCCAATCCGCCGAATCCGGCGCCCAGCACGACTACACGCTCGCTCATCGGCTCGAACCTATGACTCAGTCGGCTGCGGGACGATCCGGATGTAGGGCTTGGGCTCCTCCCACTCGCCGAAAGTCTCCTTCGCCTCGTCGTTGGAGACCGAGCCGGCGATGATCACGTCCTCGCCCTGCTGCCAGTTCACCGGGGTCGAGACTTTGTGCTTCGCGGTCAGCTGCAGCGAGTCGATCACCCGCAGTACCTCGTCGAAGTTGCGCCCAGTCGTCATCGGGTAGACGAGGATCAGTTTGATCTTCTTGTCGGGGCCGATGACGAAGACGTTGCGCACCGTCTGGTTGTCGGCCGGAGTACGCGAGCCGGTGTCACCGGAGGTGTCGCCAGGCAGCATCCCGTAGAGCTTCGAGACGTTGAAGTCAGCGTCGGCGATGATCGGGTAGTTGGGGGCGTAACCCTGTGTCTCCTCGATGTCGCGGACCCAACCCTCATGGTCCTCGGACTGGTCAACCGAGAGGCCGATGATCTTGACGTTGCGCTTGTCGAAATCCGGTTTGATCTTGGCCATGTAGCCGAGCTCGGTCGTGCAGACCGGCGTGAAGTCCTTCGGGTGCGAGAAGAGCACCCCCCACGAGTCGCCGAGCCACTCGTGAAAGCTGATCCTGCCCTCGCTGCTGTCCGCCTCGAAATCCGGGGCCGTATCTCCAAGCTGAAGTGCCACGTCGTCCTCCTTGTTAGTTCTGCGCGCCGGGATGCTTATACACGCCCCAGGCAGGATTCGAACCTGCGACCATCGGCTTAGAAGGCCGGTGCTCTGTCCACTGAGCTACTGGGGCGGGCACCCTAGGTTAGGCGCTGGGACCCCCGGTTGCGGTCGTATTTTCTTCCGCTATACGGAGACAAGTACGACATCTAGCGTAGGATCGTCGGGCATGCCGAGCATCGATGCATCGGGGACGGAGCTGCACTACAAACGCGCCGGCGACGGTGAGCCGATGCTGCTGATCCAGGGGATGAGCGCGACACACCTCGCCTGGGGTGAGCCCTTCCTCGAAGAGTTGCGGCGCAACTTCGACCTGATCGTCTTCGACAACCGCGGCATGGGACTCTCCGGCCGCGCCGAGCTGCCCTTCACGACCGCCGATCTGGCCGCCGACACCGCCGCCCTGCTCGCAGCCCTGGAGATCGAGACCGCCCACGTGGTCGGGATCTCGATGGGCGGGATGATCGCCCAGGAGCTGGCGCTCGCCCACCCCGAGCTGATCCGCACGCTGACGATCGGCGCCAGCTACTGCGGCGGACCGGAGGGGACGCTGATGGCCCCCGAGGACCTGCAGCTGCTGGGAACCGCGTACGCCTCCGGCGAGGCCGAGCAGGTCTTCCGGGCGATGTGGGAGATCAACCTCTCCCCCGGCTTCCGCGAGGACGACTCGCACTTCGCCGCCTTCGCTGAGATGGGCTCGGCGCTGCCCGCGCCGCAGCCGGTGGTCCTGCAGCAGATGCGGGCCTGCGCCGCCCACGACACGCACGAGCGGCTCGACCAGATCTCACTGCCAACGCTGGTTATCCACGGCGACGCCGACCGCCTGCTCGGCTACGGCAACGGCCGCGAGATCGCGGCATTGATCCCGGCCGCGCGCCTGGAGACGCTCGAGGGCATCGGCCACATGTTTTGGTGGGAGCAGCCCGAGCGCTCCGCCGACCTGATCCGCGAGCACGCCCTCGCGCCGGTCTGAGGGGGAGCGATGGGCACCGTCAACGGCACCGCCAGCACTGTGATTGAGGCGCCGATCGAGGCGGTCTACGCGGCCGCCGCCGACGTCGAGGCCTCGCCCCGCTGGCAGCCGGAGATCAAGGTCTCCGAATGCGTCGAGCGCGACGGCGACGGTAACCAGGTGCTGGTCCACATGGAGACCGACGCCAAGGTACGCCGGCTCGGCTCGGAGATCCGCTTCAGCTATGAAGAGCCCGGCCGGATCTCGTGGGTTCAGGAGGAGGGCGACCTGAAGTCGATCGAAGGCAGCTGGGAGCTCGAAGACCTCGGCGATGGGCGAACCCGTGCCACTTACCAGGTGGAGGTTGACCTCGGCCGAGTCCTGGGCATGGTGATCCGCGGACCCCTGATCGGCATCCTCAGCAGCCAGCTCATCGACGCCATGCCCGAACGGCTGAAGAGCTTTGTCGAGGACTCGGCCTAAGCCGAGTCTCAGCTTTCGCCGGATCCTTTGCAGCCGGCCGGGTCGAGCTTGCCCTTGACCTTGAAGACGTAGTCGGGCTCAGGCGTGATGTCAGGCTCTTCGATGATCTGTTCCAGCGCCGGATCTTTTTTCAGCCAGGCGTAGATCGGATACCAGTAGGGCGCGTCGCGCAAGTCCTGGGTGAACTTGCTGACGATCAGGTAGTTGTAGTCGCCGGCGTTGATGCGGCGGCGAAACTGGTGGCAGCTGGTCGCGAGGCGATAGGTGCCGTCGGCACCCGGCACCCCGATGTACTGGACGTCGTTGTCGAGGTTGGCGCCGTAGAAGCCGTACTGACCAAAGAAGATCTCGCCCGAGCCGGCGATCCCGATCCGCTTGTCGTGCTGGTTGTGGGCGAAAGCGTAGGCCTCTTGCGGGCCGCCGTCCTGGAGGAAGAGGGTCGTCCGCGTGTAGTGGTGCTTGTAGTACTGGACCTCCTGGGCGCGGCCAAGGACGACGGCGAGCAGCAGGACGGCGCCACCGGCGCCGACGACGAGAGCGCGACTGACGATGCGTCGCGAGCGGGCGAGCCCCAGTCCCGCCGGCGCCCAGACAAGCGCCAGGGTGAGGAAGACGGTGCCGACGATGAAGCCCGGGTACCAGCGCGGCGTGGTCAGCACCGTGATCGCGTAGACCGCGGTCAAGAAGAGCAGCGTCTGCCAGGCACGTCGGTCCGGGGCGCGCAGCGGCCTGGCGATCGGCAGCAGGACCAGCGCCAACACGAGGCCAGGGACCAGGTAGCGCGTATTGGTGAAGAAACCCGTCGGCGAGCCCTCCTGCCCAGCGGCAGTGAGCGGCGTGAAGACGTAGACCGCGGCGGTGAGCAGCGCCGCCACGGCGATCACCCTGAGGATGATGTTGCGCGAGCGCCAGGCGAGGTAGAGGGCGGCAGCGACGGCGATGATCAAGATCAGCGGCCAGAGTGGCCCGAAGGCGTTGTCGAGCTGGGGGAAGAACCACTTGCGATAGATCGTCGGCTCGGTCAGGTAGTGGGCAACGGCGAAGCGCGGCCGTGGATCGAGCGGCATCTGATCGGGACGCGGCAGGTGCAGCGGCCCGAAGCCGATCGTCGGGATCGGGTTGCCGCCGGTCTTGATCATTGCCCGCACGTACCAGTAGCCACCCATGAGGAAGGTGGCGAGCCCGAGCACCCAGGCCGTGGTCAGACGCCGCCCGCGGCCGCTGAAAACGATCACGCCAAGGCCGATCGCGACGACCGGGATCAGGAAGGTGAGCTTGACCGAGGCGGCGAGGCCGGCGGCGATGCCGGCGATTACCAGCGGCCCTTTGTCGAGCAGCGGCGCGTCGCGCTCGGGGGTGTCCTGCACAGCCCCGGCGTCCGGAGCTCTGCGCTGATGGGCGTTGATCAGGAAAGCAACGAAGGCGAGCAGGAAGGCGAGGCCCATGATGTCGTTTCGGCCCTCGCCGGGCTGGGTCTCGATCATCACCCCCGCGTCGAGCACGATCGCCCCCGCGACCAGCGTCGCCGGGCCGACCTTGTAGGGCCGTCCCACACAGAAGGCGGCGAGCAGCGCGATCGCCAGCCAGAAGAGATTGATCAGCGGCGAGAGCCAGTCGCTCTTGAAGAGAACGATCGCAGCACCGTGGACCAGCTCCGAGCTCTGTGGATAGAACCAGGCCGCGAGCCGCAGCGGGTCGGTGAAGTGCAGGTGGACCGTCGAGTGTTCCTGCGCGATCGTCGCCGCGAAGGGCATGTGGTACCAGGTGGTGTCGCCGCCGAACATCCCCTGGTCGAGGCTGAGTTGCGAGGGGAAGGTCCACTCGGCAACGGTGAAGGAGGCGACGGCGAGGGCGATCACAAGGGCGATCGTCTGCACCTGCGGGGCGCTGATTTCCTGGCCGTCGCTCGGCGCTTTGCGCCAACCGAGCAGGGCGGCGAGCAGGCCGATGGCGATGCAGACGACGATCGTCCAGCCCACCGTGAGGATGCTCAGGGTGCCGAGCAGCTCCAACGCGAAGACCAGCAGGCCGACGGCGATCGTGGCGTCGGCGAGCCGCGCCAGCGCCCCGGAGAATTCGGGCACGATCCAGCGCCGCAGCCAGTAGCCGCCGAGGCCGACGGCGCTGACGATGCCGATTACGGCAAAGCAGCCGCCGATGTAGGAGCCGAGGGAGGGGGTCACCGGCGCGGGATGCTATTCGCCGCGCCGGGCGCGCGGCTGGTTAAGAGGCGGCGGCGGGAATTCGGCAGCTGACTCCCGTGCCGGCCAGGCCGCAGTAGCCGTTCGGCACCTTGTGCAGGTACTGCTGGTGGTAATCCTCGGCGTAGTAGAAGGGGCCGGCCGGTTCGACCTCGGTCGTCACCGCCTCGTGGCCGGCGGCGCGCAGGTCCTCGTCGTAGGCTCGCTTCGCCATCTCCGCCGTCGCCTTCTGGGTGTCGCCAGTGAAGTAGATCCCCGAGCGGTACTGAGTACCGACGTCGTTGCCCTGGCGCATGCCCTGGGTCGGGTCGTGCTCCTCGAAGAAGACTTTGAGCAGGTCGGCGTAGGAGACCTTGGCCGGGTCGAAGGCGACGAGAACCGCCTCGGCGTGGCCGGTCCTGCCACTGCATACCTCGTCGTAGGTCGGGTTCGGCGTGGTCCCGTTGATGTAGCCGACCGCCGTCGTGTAGACGCCGTCGAGATCCCAGAAGAGCCGCTCCGCACCCCAGAAGCAACCGAGCGCGAAGTAGGCGACCTCGATCCCGTCGGGGAAGGGCGGCTGCAGCGGCGCGTCGAGCACCGCGTGGCGCTCGGGCACGTCGAAGGCCGGCTCGCTGCGCCCGGGCAGCGCCTCCTCGGCCGCCGGCATCGTCGTTTTGTCCGGATTGAGCATCGTCATCAACTTGCCAAGTCGGTTCATCGCGATCTCCTTTGCGGGTCGCCATCGACCTTACAGCTCGTTTCTTTCCGGTTTATGACGCGTCCCCAGGCGAACTGCATCAACTTCTTCGCCTGCTAGCCCTAGAAGTTGATGCAGTTCAGCCGGCGAGGTACTCGACGCCGGTCAGCTCTGCGGAGACTGACCAGAGGCGCTCGGCCGTGACCTGATCGCGGCCGGCGCGGACCGGGCGCACGACCTTGGGGTGGCCGCGGCCTTCCTCGAAACCGTCCGGGCCGATGAAGAGGCCGCCATCGAGGTTGGGACGGGTGGCGGCGTAGAGCGTCGGCAGCGCCCCCATCTCGGCGCTCTGGGCAAAAAGGCGGTTACCAGCAGCCATCAACACCCGATCCAGCGCTGGCGCCACCGCCGACTGCAGGTTCGTCGCCGCGTAGCCGGGGTGGGCGGCGAGGCTCTTCACGGTCGAGCCCGCGGCGCGCAGCCGGCGCTCCAGCTCGCGCGCGAAGAGGATGTTGGCGAGCTTCGACTGACAGTAGGCGCGCCAGCGGCCGTAGCGGCGCTCGGACTGCAGGTCGTCGAAGTTGATCTTGCCGATCTTGTGCGCGGTGCTGCTGAGGGTTACGACGCGGGCGTCCTCGCGGCCCTCGAGCTGGCCGAGCAGCATCCCGGTCAGGGCGAAGTGGCCGAGGTGGTTGGTGCCGAGCTGGAGCTCGAAGCCGTCGGCCGTCTCGCCGCGCGGCGGCGCCATCAGGCCGGCGTTGTTGATCAGCAGGTCGAGGGAATCGTACGCGCCGGCGAAGCGCTCGGCAAAAGCGTGGACCGAGTCGAGGCTGGCGAGGTCGAGCGCCTCGACCGAGACCGACGCCTCGGGAGCCTTCTCGCGGATCGAGCTGGCCGCGGCCTCACCCTTCTCCGCGTTGCGACAGGCGAGCACGACCTCGGCGCCGGCCCGGGCAAGCTCCTCGGCGGCGATCAGGCCGATGCCACTGTTGGCCCCGGTCACCACCGCGACCCGTCCCGCCTGGTCGGGGATCTCCTCGGCCGTCCACTTCTCGCTCACCGCCCTGCCCCCTTCGGCGTCGTGAGCTGCTTGAGGATCGCGCCGCTGTCCATCTCATCCCAGGCCTGGGAGATCAGCCCGTCGCGAATCCGCAGAACCGCGGTCGAGCTGAACTCGACCCGACGCCCGGTCGCCCCGACGCCGAGGAACTCGTCGCTGTGGGTGCCGCTCCAGCTCTGGTGCGCGGCGACCAGGTCGTCCTCGGCGAGGATCAGCTCGATCTCGTTGTGCAGATCGGGAAAAGCCGCGAGGAAGTAGTCGACCGCCTGTCGCTGGCCCACTCGGCCACGCGTCTCGCCGTTGTGGACGAAGTCCTCGCTCAGCAGCCGCTCGCAGGCACCGGAATCGCGCTCGTTAATCGCCTCGCGGTAGAAGCGACGAACGAGGTCCTTGTTGGTATCGCGCTGCACCCCTGCCCGACCGTACTTGAATGCCGACGCCCCGAACGGATAGCGTGGGCGCATCGGCTGCTTCGTCGTCCTCTTCGCCCTGATCTCGCCACGCTTGGCGCTCTTCGCGCTGTTCCTTTTCAGCGATCTGCTCAGCCGCGCCTTCGAGGGCTGGTTCGTCCCCTTCCTCGGCTTCTTCCTGCTGCCCTGGACCACGCTCGCTTACGCGGTGATGTGGAGCTCCGGTCCAAACGGGGTCAAGGGCTTCGAGTGGTTCATCGTCATCCTCGCCTTCGTCTTCGACCTCGGCTCCTACATGCAGGGCAGCCGGCGCCGGGACGCCAGGGCCTAGCGGCTCAGTCCTGCAGGGTGCCGCTTCCCCAGCTCCAAGCCATAAGCGTGGTGAAACCTCCGTCGGCTTAGCCCTGGCGCTGTCCTAGCAAGAGGCAGACTCCGTCCCCCGGAATGTCGTCAATCAACACGACATTGAGTGCCCTTTGCAGTAACGTCTTGAGCTCGTCGAAGTCATAGTGGTGCATCGCCGAAAGCATGTATTTGGAAGCGGGATCCTCTCGGGGCACCGCATAGCTGACCAGCGTCCGTGTGCTGGGAGCGAAACTCAGGCCGGTCCTCCTCTCTTGGCTGAGCTCACATGAGTGACGCGGGATATCGAGTGCATCCAGCGTGCTGAGATCCCACTGATGCGCGGTGTCGTCTTCGAGCATCGCAACTGAGTCGTCCGGCTCGCCTATGTTTACCTCGAGCAGGACCAGATCGCCAGGCAACATCGCTGCGGCGATGCCCGTGAGGATGTCGGACTCGTCAAAGCTGCCAAGCACGTTACCCAGCGCGGAGAACAGATTCGGGCTGGGACGATGGGCGGTAATCCCGTTCAGCGACCTCAGGTCCGTGAAGTCCCCAAGCACCGGCTTGCAGCGGAAGCGCTCCCTGTCGGGCCCACTTCGTGACACATAGCGGACAGCCTCCACCAGCAGGATGTCGCTGATGTCGATCGGGTAGTAGTAGACGTGCTCGTGCTCTTCAAGCTTGGCGGCAAGCGCTCGCAGGAGGATGCCGTCCTTGCTGCCGTCGCCACTGCCGAGACTGACAAGGTCGACCGCAGAGGTTTCAGCGGCATTGTGCACTGCCTCTACTAGCCTGTCCGCGTGGCTTTCGAGGTGCGCCTTCGCGCGGTCGAAGTAGTGGTAGTTGGCCCCCCGGCAGAGACTTAGCCAATGACGGCCGCCGTCCGCCTCGGCGAACTGGAACTTCGCTGGAACTTTCTTGCCGTTCAACACCGCCTGTCGCAGCGCATCGACATTCGTGTCGCGCGACTCGCGAACATAGAGCGCCCCGTCCGCGATGATGTCGATGTGAGTTGTGTCTCCGCGCTGTAGGGCCCCGTTCGTGGACGGGCGGCTCTTCGGACCGACCTCCTGGATCGCCCGCCAGAGCCTTATGGCCGGGTTCGTCATGCTCGCCATGACGTCCTCCCCGTCCTCATAGCGAATCGAAGTGATGCCGAGGAGATCGGAGGTCGTTCGTACGATCGACTCCGCTTCCTTCGGCGCAAGCATGAACGTGCGCGCGCGCCCGTTTTGGCCAAACGACATGCCGAGCTCAAAGAGGACGTTGTCGCGAGAAACGTGCGCTTCCTCGCCGCGGATGATCGCCGTGTCATCGGCCGAGAGGATGAACGCGGCGAAATCCACTTCATCCAGCACTTTCTCGATGCCGCGCAGCGTGCTGCGCGACGGTGGCCACTCCATGGTTGCCCAGCTGCGAACCTCAACCTTGCCATCCAGCTTGACACTCAGTCCATCTATCAACCCTTCCGACTCTGACGATGATCCGACGAACATGGTTGGCTTGGGCAAATCGTGCTCCCTTTCTTGGACTGGCGATGGATCTGAACCGGGGAATATTCGTACACCTAGATGCTCAATGTTCTCCCGCTGCACCAGACTGACGACTGACGATCCTCTCGGTGAGGAATTCGGTCACGACCGGCGCCGCATCGGACTCGAAATAATCCCAGTCGCCATTTGGTGTGATGTCAAGGAGTGCAGCCGGCCCATCTTCGGGAACCGCGAGGTCGAAGGTGCAGTAACCGAGATCGAAGCTGGACGCCAGGTCGCCGAGCACCTTGCGAAGCTCGGGCGAGAGATCGTGCGGCCGGGGAGAGAGCTTTGCGCGTGGCGCGTGCCTGATGTCGACGTGCTCGCCGGAAGGCGTCAACGCCAGCGTGAGAAACTCTCCAAGCGCGTAGAAGACCCGAAGCTCCACACTGGCTGGAACGTATTCCTGCAGAAGGGTGGGCGTCGGGATTCGGGCACCAGGAAGGCTTTTGAAGTCCTCCTCGGAAAGGCGGGCCGTCGAGAAGTACCGTGTCGCATCGATCCGCTCATCCGAGGAAATGGCCTTGGTGACCAGACTGGGACGCGAGGTCGGCGGAAAGCGCACCGGGGTGGACACAGAGAATGGAGGAACGGGCAGGCCCGCGCCCGCCGCGAAAAGGAGAAGTGACAGCTTGTTGTTGGTCAGCAACGTCGCGGACGGTGAATTGAGCCAGGTCGAGTGACTGTGCCGCTCCTCGGCCAAGAGGAGGCCGTCTATCAGGGAGGTCCACTCGCGCTCGGAGAAACCTCGATTCTCGAGGCTCGGGAGCTCGGAGGAGACCAGCGATCGAGGGTGGAGAAGCCGGCGACGGTAGATGATGACGGGCGCGCGTCGAAGGTCGAACGAGCACACACTCGCCCCGGGTTGTTCGAGGCGAAAGCCATCGCCGTCCACATCCACCGAGATCGAGTCCTCAGGCAAACCGAAGCGCCACCATATGACCTCGAGCCGCGCTGCCAAGCTTGCAACGAGACGCGAAACGCCTGCATCATCATGGTCGGCAAGGACCAGTACAGAGGGCTCGGAGGAGGTTTCGCGCAACCGAGCAGTAGCCGCAGGGTTCGCTACGGCGTCTTCTTCAGGGGTGCCGTCGTCGCGTAGCGCGCAAACAACGGCTGGGCTTTGTACTTGGATGGCGCCGAACAATTCTGCGCGGCGACTGGGTGAGACACGGAAACCCTCCTAAGTAGGGACATGAGCCGATCCCATAATAATCAGACTTCGGACGGTATCGGCGCTCCTACCGCCCGGCAGGTGGCCGTTTCTGGAAGCTCACATCTCGATCCCGTGGGGAATCGATTGAAATCGGGGCGCCCGGATTCGAACCGGGGACCTCGGCCACCCAAAGGCCGCGCGCTACCAGGCTGCGCCACGCCCCGATCGGGCAAGTGTAGAGGCGGATTGGCCGTCGAGCCGGGCTCGTGACGGAGCAAGCGCTAGGTTTGGCGGCGATGGCCGAGGTGCTGCCGCTCAACGCCCTGCACTACGACCTCGACGCGGTCGGGTCGCTGCAGGATGTCGTCGCGCCGCCATATGACGTGATCGACACGGCGATGCGGGCCGAGCTGCTGTCCCAGTCGCCCTACAACGCCGTAGCCGTAGATCTGCCCAAGCCCTACGGCGAGGCCGGGCCGCAGAGCGCCGGCGAGGGCGACCCCTACGAGGGCGCGGGGAAGTCGATTGAGGCTTGGCAGAAGGCCGGCGCCCTGGTTAAGGACATCGAGCCGGCGATCTGGGCGATGGAGCAGGACTACACTGGGCCCGACGGCTCCACCCACACCCGCCACGGCATCCTCGCCAAGGTCCGGGTCGAGGACTTCGAGACCGGCACGATCCTGCCCCACGAGCGCACCCTGCCCGGGCCGAAGCAGGACCGGCTGGAACTGATGCGGGCGACCCGCCTCAACCTCTCGCCGATCTTCTCGCTCAGCACGGTCGACCCCTGGCCGCTGGTCTCACGCGAAGTCGCGATCGAGGATCCCTGGGGCGAAGCAACCGACGCGGCCGGAACCGTGACCCGGGTCTGGCAGCTGCGCAACCCCGGAATCCACGAGGACATCACCGACGGCCTCGCCGACGCACAGCTGCTGATCGCCGACGGTCACCACCGCTACGAGACCGCGATCGCCTACCGCAACGAGATCGGCGGTGAGGGCCCGCACAACTACACGCTGATGGCGCTGACCGGGCTCGACGACCCCGGCCTCTCGATCTTCCCCACCCACCGCCTGCTCTCCGGCTTCGCCGATGACCCGGAGCGCCAGCGCCGCCTCGGCGAGGGCCTGCGCGAGCTCTTCGAGGTGAGCGAGGTCGACGACGAGCGCCTCGACCCACTCGGCGAGGACGGCGTCGGCGTCTTCGGCCTCTACGACTCCCACCACAAGCGCGCCTTCCGCCTGCGGCTCAAAGACACGGCCGAGCTCGACCGGACCCTCGCCGGCGAGCCCGAAGCCTACCGCCGCCTCGACGCAGCGATCCTCGAGACCCTGGTGCTGAAGGGCATCGCCGGCCTCAGCGAAGACGACATCCTCGCCAAGCGCGGGCTCGGCTATGCCAAGAGCGTCGAGGACTCGCGGCGCCTGCTCGACGAGGGCGCCTACGACGTCGCCTTCATCCTGCGCCCGATCCCGGTCGACCAGACCCGGGAAATCTGCGAAAGCGACGCCAACATGCCGCCGAAGTCGACCTACTTCTACCCCAAGGTCCTGACCGGCCTGGTCTTCAACCCGCTCGCCTAGCCGTGGTCAAGATCTACACAAAGAAGGGCGACGACGGGACCACCTCGCTCTGGTACGGCGGTCGCGTCCCCAAGCACCACGGCCGCACCGAGGCCTATGGCGCGCTCGACGAGGCCTGCTCCCAACTGGGCGTGGCCCGGGCGCTCTGCGGCGAGACCGAGGCGGAGCTGGCCGCCGACATCCTGCGCTTGCAGGACGACATCTTCGTCGCCGGTGCCGAGCTGGCGACCGCGCCCGAAGCCTCCGAGCGGCTTGAAGACGGGGTCAGCCGCGCCACCGAGGCGATGGTCACCGAGCTGGAGGAGTTGATCGACCGCTACATGAGCGAGGTCGAGCTGCCACCCCAGTTTGTCATCCCCGGCGGCAACCAGCTTTCGGCTCACCTCGACGTCGCCCGCACCGTGATTCGCCGCGCCGAGCGCCGCATCTCCGCCCTCGCCGAGGAAGGCGAGCTGGCGAGTGAGACCGTGATCCACTTCGTCAACCGCGCCTCGGACCTGATCTACGCGATGGCCCGCTTCGCCGACGTCGACGATCCGGCGCTCTTCGAGGGTCGCCGCAAGAGCTGATCCAGTGGCCCCCGATTCAGTCAAGGTCGTCGCCCGCCGACACGAGGGCTTTGCCCACGACGTCGAGATCGAAGGCCGGCACAAGATCCGCGTCGACGAGCCGGCAGCAGCGGGAGGAACCGACACCGGTCCCTCCCCCACCCGCCTGGTCGCAGCCGGCCTGGCCGGCTGCACCGCGGTCACGATCGAGATGTACGCCGAGCGCAAGGGCTGGGACGTAGGCAAGGTCGAGGTGGACGTCGACGTCGCCTACGACGAATTCGCGCCGCTCTCATTCGCCGTCACCCTGCGCCTGCCTGCCGAGCTGAGCGACGAGCAGCGCGGGCGCCTGCTGGTCGTCGCCGCCAAGTGCCCGGTCCATAAGCTTCTGGCGGGCGAGACCCTGGTCACCGTCTCCGACCGGGTCGAGACGCTCTGATGGACCTTGGCCTCAGGGGACGCTCTTGTGTCATCACCGGCGCCAGCCGCGGGATCGGCGCCGAGACCGCGCGCCTGCTCTGCGCCGAGGGCGCCAACGTGCTGCTGGTGGCGCGCAGCGAGGGGCGACTCAGCCAGGCGGCCGATACGGCGCGCGCGGCTGGCGCTGACAGCGGCGGTCGGGCCGAGATGCTCCCCCTTGACGTGACCAACGGGGATGCCGGCGAGCGCATGCTCACCACGGCGATGGACCATTTCGGAGCCCTCGACATCCTCGTCAACAACGCCGGCAGCGCCCAGTGGCGCGACCTCGACGACGTGCCCGACGAGGACTGGCGCGCCCAGTACGAGCTCAACGTGATCGCGCCGCTGCGAGCGATGCGCGCCGCCGCCCCGGCGATGGCCGAGCGCGGCTGGGGTCGCATCGTCAACGTCTGTTCGACCGCGGGCAAGCGCCCCTCGGCGGCAATGCCCGAGTACTCGGTGGCGAAGGCGGCCGAGCTCTCGCTCTCGCGTCTCTTCGCCGATCGCTACGCCAAGCGCGGCGTCCTCGTCAACGCGATCTGCCCCGGCCCGGTCGAATCCGAGATGTGGATGGAGCCGGGCGGCCTGCTCGACCAGTCCCAGGCGATGTCGGGCGATGAGAGCCGCGAGGACGCTCTTGCGAACGCGGGCTCGAAGCGCCCGATCGGCCGCCTCGCCGAATCCGAGGAGATCGCCTCCGCGATCGCCTTCCTCTGCTCCGAGCGCGCCTCCTACGTCGCCGGCGCGGCATGGTCGGTGGACGGCGGCACCGTGCAGGTGATCATTTGAGCGGCAACCTGGCGACTTATACGTCTATATGACGGAAAAGTCGCCAGGTCCAGTGGAAGCCGCGGTCCTGCTGCCGCTCTACGGCTGGCCGGACGAGGAGCCGGGGCTGGTTTTCACCGAGCGCCGGGCCGACCTCCGCCGCCACGCGGGCGAGATCTCGTTCCCGGGGGGACGGCGCGACCCCGACGACGCCGACCTCAAAGCCACAGCCCTGCGCGAGGCGGAGGAGGAGATCGGACTCGACCCCGCCGCGGTCGAGCTGGGCGAGGAGCTACCGGCGACCAATACCTTCGTCACCGACTACCGGATTCACCCGTTCGTCGGCCGCATCGCCCACCCGCGGGAGCTCGACCTCAAACCGAACCCGGCCGAGGTCGAGACGCTGCTCACCTTCTCGCTCGAGGTCCTGCGCGAGAACTACGAGATCCGCCGCCTGGTTCGCCGCGAAGTGCCGATCCACACTCCGACCTACGAGGTAGAAGGTCACCTGATCTGGGGCGCTACCGCTCGAATCCTCAGCGACCTACTGGACCGCCTCGGCTAGACGTCCTTCTCAATATCGATCTGCGGACCCGCAACCTCGTTCAGAACATCGACCGGGATCCGCCAGGTCTCGGCGGCCCTCCGCACCAGCAATTCCCCCTTCGACAGAACCTCGGTGTCAACAGAGCCGGCGGCCTCGTAGACAAACCGCCGCACCGGGGTTTCAACCAAGTGTTCCAGGAAACGCTCGAGCCGCGAGCCGTGGATCGCCTCGATGTTGTCCGCGGTGCCGGTTGCCGAGCCGAGCAGCCAGTAGACGACCGTGATGTCACCGACCAGATCGAGCAGGGCGCTGGGCTGGTCGGGGGCGGCGAGAGCAGCCTCGATCCCAGCTGCCTCGATCGCCTTGAGCCCTTTTTCACGGCGGCTCGTCCCCCGCACCTCCCAGCCCTGCTCGAGCAGCCGTTCTCCCAACCCCCTGCCGCGGCAGCCACAACCAACAATCAGCGCGCGCGCCAAAGCTTCCTTGCCTAGGTCGCTTCGAAGCGGCGGCGATGGCGCAGGCGCTCGAGCTCCTCGGCGGCGACTTCGTCGCGCAGCTCCTGCTCGTTGCGGTCGGCGGCGCCGCGCCGGCGCCGCATCTCGTTCTGCGCGTCGAGCATCTGCTGCACGTCGTCAACCTCGTTTTGGACCTCGAGTTCGGGTGAGCGGGTCGGCTTCCAGTCGAGCAGTTCGGCGTTGTTGCCGGTGTAGAAGTGCTCGAGGAGGAACAGCCCGCCGACGATCAGCAACACCATGCCAACGGTTCCGAGAACGAAGAACACGGCGACAAGGATACGCCCGCGACGCCGGTTCCCTTTAATCCCGCTGATGGCCGACGCTTACGTGGTTGACGCGATCCGCACGCCGATGGGCAGCTATCGGGGCGCCCTCTCGGCGGTGCGCCCCGATGATCTCGCCGCGCACACGATCGCCGCCGTGGTCAAGCGCACCGGCGTCGACCCCGAGCGGATCACCGACGTCTACTTCGGCGCCGCCAACCAGTCGGGCGAGGACAACCGCGACGTGGCGCGGATGGCGGCACTGCTCTCCGGACTTCCCGACAGCGTCCCCGGCGCCACCGTCAACCGCCTCTGCGCCTCCGGCCTGGAGGCGATCAACTGCGCCGCCCGTGCCGCCAAGCTCGGCGAGGGCGACTTCTACCTCGCCGGTGGGGTCGAGTCGATGAGCCGGGCGCCCTGGGTCGTCGGCAAGCCCGAGCGCGGCCTGCCCCGCGGCCCGCAGACGATGCACGACACCACGCTGGGCTGGCGCTTCATCAACCCGCGCATGGCCGAGATGGGGATCTCAACCGAATCGATGGGCGAGACTGGCGAGAACGTCGCCGAGCGCTACGGGATCAGCCGCGAGGACCAGGACGCTTGGGGGCTGCGCAGCCACCAGCGCGCGGTCGCCGCCGCCGAGGCCGGGATCTTCTCCGAGGAGATCGTTCCGATCGAGGCGCCGAAGGGCCGCGAAACGCTCACGGTGGACGCCGACGAGGGCCCCCGCCCCGACGCCTCGCTGGAGAAAATGGCGAAGCTGCAGCCCGCCTTCCGCGAGGGCGGCACGGTCACCGCCGGCAACGCCTCAACCCTCAACGACGGCGCCGCCTGCACCCTGATCGCCTCTGAGGCCGGGGTCAAAGCGCTCGGCGTCGAGCCGCTCGCCCGCGTTGTCTCCTTCGGCGTGGCCGGCGTCGACCCCGCCTACATGGGCATCGGTCCCGCCGTCGCGATTCCCAAGGCCCTCGACGCCGCCGGCCTGACGCTGGATCAGATCGACCTGATCGAGCTCAACGAGGCCTTCGCCTCCCAGGTCCTCGCTTCAGCCCGCGAGCTCGGCATCGACGAGGAGCGGCTCAACGTCAACGGCGGCGCGATCGCCCTCGGCCACCCGCTCGGCTGCACCGGCGCCCGCCTCACCACCACCCTCGTCCGCGAGCTGCGCCGCCGCAACGGCAAATACGGCATCGCAACGATGTGCGTAGGCGTAGGACAGGGCCTGGCGACAATCTTCGAAGCGACTTAAAAGTGGACAGAACCCTGTTCGTGATCGTCGGTGCGGGGGCCTCCTTCGACGCCGCCGAAGAGTGGCCCATGGCAGGCTTCGTACGCCCACCGCTGGTCAAGGACCTTTTTGGACGAGATTACGATTCGATTCTCGCCCGCTATCGCATGGCTCGTAACGCGGCCCCCGAGATTCGAGATGCGCTCCGACATGGACGTGATGGAGAAGCAATCTCCTTGGAGACACATCTGCGCTCGATGTACCTGAATTCAAATGATCCATACGACAAGCGCCGCTTCTTCGAGATCACCCTTTACCTCCAAGACTTGCTTTGGCAAGCCAGCAGCACAGAGCGAGTGCACTTCGACAACACGGACCGGCTCGTAACCATCTTGCTGCGTCACTTCGATCACGTCTGTTTCATCACCCTCAACTACGACACGATCCTCGATCAAGCCCTACATAGCCTCGACAGCATCACAAGCCTCGACAGCTACATCGACTATGGCCGATGGTCGCTGATCAAGCTCCACGGCTCGGTCAATTGGGGGTACAGGACGACAGGGGATGTTTCCCTCGACGACCCTCCGGCCAACCTCGATCAACACCTTGGCGAGACGATTCATCTTGCCGAACCCAAACGATTCGCTCCATCTTCGGTCGACGGCCCTCCACGTTTCGCCTACTTCCCTGGGGAAGTTGAGGATCGTCTCTTCCCCGCACTCACCGTCCCCGTCGGAGAAGAGGACGAGGTGGTTTGCCCCCCTCTCACCAGGAATTTCTCAACCGACGCTTGGCTGAGCCAGCAGAGCTGGATCTCCTTATCGTGGGCTATAGCGCTTACGACAAGACAATCATCGAACGCCTTTACCGCTCAGAGAAGAGAATCCGGACGCTCACCGTAGTCAACGAGAATCAAGCTTCGGCTGGAACCGTTGTTGATCGCCTCCAGGGCCTTATTCCGAGGTCGCTCAATGGCACATCCATCATTGCCTCCTCTCGATCATTTGGTCCGTGGTGCCAAGAAGCACTCCCCTCGTTCGCCACGAATCACCCGGCGCTTAACTAGGCGGCATCGTCCTTCGAGTCCTTATAGGCGGTAGCCTCGCGCGGCAATGGCGACTGAACTGAAAGAGCTGGCTAGCGTCGATGGGGCGATCACTCCGACCGCCGAGGCAATGGTGCCCCTGAAGGACGACGGGCTCTACCGGGGCGATGGCGCCTTCGAGGTGATCAGGCTCTATGACGGAACGCCATTTGCGCTCGTCGACCATCTCGATCGGCTCGAACGTAGCGCTGGGGCGATCGAGCTCGAGTTCGACCGTGGCGCGCTCGAGGCCGAGATCAACGCACTCCTCGCCGAGCTCGGCGATGCCGACGGCCAACTGCGCCTGATCGTCACCCGCGGCGGGCGCCGTTTGGCGATGACCGAGCCGATCCCGGCCCATGCGGACACGGTCCGCGTCGCCACCGTCACCTACTGCCCGACGGTGATCCTCAACGGGGTCAAGTCGCTCTCCTACGCCGCCAACATGCAGTCGACCCGCCTCGCCAAGGCACAGGGAGCGGATGAGGCCGTGCTGGTGCAGCCCGACGGCGTCGTGCTCGAGCCGCCGACCTCCGCCATCTTCTGGGTCTCCCCGCAGGGCAAACTGCGCACGCCCGCACTGGAGAACGGTGTGCTCGAGTCGATCACCCGCGACCGCCTGGTCAAGGCTCTCGACGTCGAGGAGGGCGCCTGGCCCGTCGCCGACCTGCGCGCGGCGAAAGAGGCCTTCCTCGCCTCGACCACGCGCGAGATCCAGGCCGTATCCGCGATCGACGGCACCGACCTTCCCGAGGCCCCCGGCCCCCGCACCCGCGAGGCCCAAGCGGCGTTCAAAGAAACGCTCGGCCGGGAACTCCCATGACAACAGAAAGCAAGGGGTGAGATGGACTTCCAGTTGAGCGACGAGCAGCGGCTGATCTCTGAAACGGCGCGGGACTTCGCCGATGGCGTGATCGCGCCGCGGGTCAAAGAGAACGACCGCGCTGCCCGTTTCGACCGCGAACTCGCCAGCAAGCTGGGCGAGGTCGGCTACCTCGGTGCCCCGGTTTCCGAGCAGTACGGCGGCCGCGGGCTCGACTACCTCGGCTACGGCCTGATCGTCGAACAGGTCGGCCGCGCCGACTCCTCCGCCCGCACCGTCGTCTCCGTGCAGACCTCACTGGTCGCCGGCTCGATCGAGAAGTGGGGCAGCGAGGAGCAGAAGCAGAAGTGGCTGCCCCGGCTCTGCTCGGGCGAGGCGCTCGGCTGTTTCGGCCTGACCGAGCCCGACACCGGCTCCGACGCCGCCAACCTGCGCACCCGCGCGACCAAGACCGACAGCGGCTGGTCGATCAGCGGCCAGAAGATGTGGATCTCGCTCGCCAACTTCTCCGAGGTGGCGCTGATCTTCGCCCAGACCGACCCTGAGAAGAAGCACAAGGGCCTCGCCTGCTTCCTCGTCCCCTGCAACAGCGAGGGCTTCACCACGCAGGAGATCCACGGCAAGCTCGGCCTGCGCTCCTCCGACACGGGCGAGATCGCACTCGACTCGGTCGAGGTCGGCGAGGACGCGATGCTCGGTGAGATCGGCGACGGCTTCAAGGTCGCGATGAGCGCCCTCGACAACGGCCGCTACAGCGTCGCCGCCGGCTGCGTCGGCATCTGCGAAGGCTGCGTCGAAGCCTCGGTCGCCTACGCCAAGGAGCGCAAGCAGTTCGGCGTCCCCCTTGCCCGCTTCCAGCTGGTGCAGGAGATGATCGCCGACATGATCCTCAAGCGCGACGCCTCGCGGATGCTGGTCTACCGCGCCGGCGTGCTCAAGGACGAAGGCAAGCCGAACACGACCGAGACCTCGGTGGCCAAGCTCTACGCGACTGAGTCGGCGGTCGAATGCGCCAACCTGGCGATCCAGGTCCACGGCGGCTCCGGCTACGTCGACGATTACCCGGTCGAGCGCTACCTGCGCGACGCCCGCGTCACCACCCTCTACGAGGGCACCTCGCAGATCCAGAAGATGATCATTGGCCGCGCCGCGACCGGGATCAACGCGATGACGCCGATGGTGGCCGAGTAGTCCTTGGCGGAGCTGGTCGAGAGCTCCCGCGACGGCTACGTCGCCCTGCTGCGGCTCAATCGACCCGAGGCGCGCAACGCCCTCTCGCCGGAGCTGATGGAGGAGCTGGCCGCCGAGCTGGAGCGCCTCGACCCCGACCCCGAGGTCCGCTGCGCCGTCATCGCTGGCTCGGAGAAGGTCTTCGCCGCCGGCGCCGACATCAAGGCGATGAGCGAACGCTCCTTCGCCGAGGCGCTGCGCCACCCGGCCGCTTCCTTCTGGCGCCGCCTCGCCGCGATCAAGACGCCGATGGTCGCCGCGGTCTCCGGCTACGCGCTGGGCGGCGGCTGCGAGCTGGCACTGGCCTGCGACATGATCGTCGCCGACGCGGGCGCGACCTTCGGCCAGCCCGAGATCACACTCGGGATCATCCCCGGCGGTGGCGGCACGCAGCGCTTGGCCCGGGTGCTCGGCAAGCAGCTAACGATGGAGTACGTGCTCACCGGTCGTCGCTTCGACGCCGAGACGGCGCAGGCAATAGGTCTGGTCAACAAGGTCGCGAAGAAGGGCAAGTGGCTGGAGGAAGCGATGACCCTGGCCCAGACCGTCGCCGAGCGCCCGCCGATCGCAGCCCGGCTCGCCAAGCAGGCCGTGCTCGTCGCCGAGGAGACCGCCCTCTCCCCCGGGATCGAGAACGAGCGGCGCCTCTACGAGCTGGCGATGGCGACCGAAGACCGGGTCGAGGGCATGACGGCCTTCCTCGAAAAGCGCGAGCCGAAGTTCGAGGGCAAGTGATGGCCAACCTCTTCGAGCCCGAGTTCGAGGAGTCGATCGACCATCCCGGTTTCAGCTGCCAGCGCGCTCTGCTCGGACGCCAAGCCGGAGCGGAGCGACTGGGCGCAAGCCTCTTCGCGCTTCCGCCCGGCCAGGCGGCTTTCCCGATGCACTACCACCTCGGTAACGAGGAGATGCTGCTCGTGATCTCCGGATCGCCGTCGCTGCGCACCCTTGACGCCGAGCGCGAGCTGAAGCTCGGCGAGGTCGTCTCCTTCCCCCGCGGCGAGGAGGGCGTCCACCAGATCGTCAACCGCAGCGATGAGGAGGCCCGAATCGTCGTGATCAGCGAGATGAACGCACCGGAGGTGGTGGTGCGACCCGAGTCGGGCAAGTTGAGCGCCCTCGGGCGGCCGCCGGGCGGCCGCGGCGAGGGCATGCACAAGGTCTTCCGCCAGAGCGACGAGGTCTCGTTCTGGGAGGAAGAGGAGCCACCACCGCCCGCAAAGTGAGCACCGCGGTCGAACGAATCGGCGTCGTCGGCGCCGGCACGATGGGCGCCGGGATCGCCCAGATAGCGGCGCTGGGCGGATACGAGACCCGGCTCTACGACCCGATCCCCGCCGCCCTCGAGTCGGGGCTGGAAAAATTGAACGCGGCGCTGACCAAGGGGGTCGCGAAGGGGATGTGGAGCGACGCCGAAGCCGATGCCGCGAGCAGCCGCGCTGGCGGTGCTCACAGCCTCGCCGACCTTGCCGAATGCGACCTGGTGGTCGAGGCCGCGCCGGAGGACCTGCCTCTGAAGCGCAAGCTGTTCGCCTCGCTCGCCGAGGCCTGCGGCCCGGCGACGATCCTCGCCAGCAACACCTCCTCGCTGCCGATCACCGCGATCGCCGCCCTGGTGCCGCAGCGCGAGCGCGTCGTCGGCATGCACTTCTTCAACCCGCCGGCGCTGATGAAGCTAGTCGAGGTTGTCGCCACCGACGAGGCCGCGGCGACGGCGCTTGAGGCGACGACGGAGGTCGGCAGGCGGATGGGCCGCACGCCGATCCGCGCCAAGGACAGTCCCGGCTTTATCGCCAACCGCCTCGCCCGGCCCTTCACCCTGGAGTCGCTGCGGATGCTCGCTTACGGAGTCGCCGAGGCCGAGACAATCGACCGCGTCTGCCGAATCGGCGGCGGCTTCCGCATGGGGCCCTTCGAGCTGATCGACCTGATCGGCCTCGACGTCAACCTCAGCGTCGCCCGCTCCTTTTACGCCCAGGGCGGCGAGCCGGAGCGCTGGCGGCCAAGCCCGATCCAGGAAGGGCTCGTAGCCGAGGGGAAGCTGGGGCGCAAGAGTGGCCGCGGCTTCTATGAGTACGGCGACGGCGTCCGCCGCCAGCCCGATCCGGACCTCGGCGTCGAGGCGCCCGTACTCGACCCCGGGCAGCTGGCGAAAATCGATCCCGCCGCGCCGGCCATCCTCCCCCGCCTGCTCGCCCAGATCGCCAACGAGGCCGCCTTCGCGCTCGAAGAGGAGATCGGCTCGCCCGCCGACATGGACACGGCGATGCGGCTCGGCTTCAACTGGCCGCGCGGGCCACTGGAGCTGACCGAGCTGATCGGGGCCAACCGCGCCGTGGCCCTGCTCGAAGTGCTGCGCCAAGAGCACGGCGAGGCCTACCGGCCCGCGCCTCGCCTCTTGACCGCGGCAGCCGCCTAGCCATGGGCGACTTCGAGGACGCGCGCCGCGGCCTCATCGCCCCCTTCGACCCGCCCCGGGTCGAGGACGAGAACGGCCGGGTTGTCTGGGAGCTCGAGTCCTACGATTTCCTCGACGCCGAGCCGCCGCCCAGCGCCAACCCGAGCCTCTGGCGCCAGTCGCAGCTCTGTCGCATTGCCGGCCTCTTCGAACTGGCACCTGGCTTCTTCCAGCTGCGTGGCTTCGACCTATCCAATATGCACGTGGTCGAGGGCCGCGAGGGCATCGTCGTGATCGACCCGCTCGTTTCCGCCGAGACCGCCGCGGCGGCGCTGGCCCTCTACCGCGAGCAGCGCGGCGATCGCCCGCTTACCGGCCTGATCTACACCCACAGCCACGTCGACCACTTCGGCGGAGCCAAGGGCGTCGTCTCCGAGGAGGAAATCGAGGCGCGCCGGATCCCGATCCTCGCTCCCGCCGGCTTCCTCCACCACGCGGTCAGCGAGAACGTTTTCGCCGGCACCGCGATGGGCCGCCGCGCCGGCTACATGTATGGGGCGCTGCTCGGGCGCGGCCCCGAAGGACAGGTCGGTTCCGGCCTCGGCCAGACGACCTCGCTGGGCACGATCACGCTGATTCCACCCAACCTCGACGTCACCGAGACCGGCCAGGAGGAGGTCATCGACGGAGTGCGGATGAGCTTCCAGCTGACCCCGGGGACCGAGGCCCCGGCGGAGATGAACATCCACTTCCCCGAGGCGCGCGTGCTCTGCATCGCCGACAACGCGGCCCGCTCGATGCACAACATCCTCACCCCGCGCGGCGCCCTGGTCCGCGACCCGCGGGTCTGGGCGCACTACCTCGACCAGGCGATCGAGCTCTTTGCCCAGCGCTCCGACGTCCTCTTCGCCGGCCACCACTGGCCCTGCTGGGGCGGCGAGGAGATCGTCGACTACCTCGAAAAGCAGCGCGACCTCTACACCTACCTGCACGACCAGACCCTGCGCCTGCTCAACCAGGGCCACACCGGGCCGGAGATCGCCGAGTTGATCGAGCTGCCGCCGAGCCTTGCCGAGGAGTGGCACTGCCGCGAGTACTACGGCTCGATCAGCCACAACACGAAGGCGATCTACCAGCGCTACATGGGCTGGTTCGACGGCAACCCCGCCCATCTCTGGGAGCACCCACCGGTCGAGCAAGCACGCCGCTACGTCGAGTTCATGGGCGGCGCCGAGGCGGTGCTGGAGAAGGCCCGAGCGAGCTTCGAGGAAGGCGACTACCGCTGGGTCGCCGAGGTCGTCAACCACGTCGTCTTCGCCGATCCGGAAAACACGGCAGCACGTGAACTACAAGCCGAGACGCTCGAGCAGCTCGGCTACGGCGCTGAGAACGCCTCCTGGCGCAACTTCTTCCTAATGGGCGCGAAGGAGCTGCGCGAGGGCATCTCCGGCACCCCGACCGCGACCGCCCCGCCCGACGTGCTAGCCCGCCTCACGGTCAGCCAGCTGCTCGACGCGATGGCGATCCGCCTCAACGGTCCGCGCGCGGTGGAGCTGCAGCTGCGGATCGACTGGACGGTCACCGACCCCGACGAACAGCACGCGATCACGGTCCGCAACGGTGTCCTCCGCCACCGCCCCGGCAGCCATGACCCAGCCGCCGAAGCTGCCCTCGTGGTCGAGCGCGAAGCCCTCAACCAACTGCTGCTCAAAACCGCCGAGATCGGCGAGTTGGCCGAGAGTGGCCGCCTGCGCGTCGAGGGCGACGGCGTCAAGCTCGGCGAGCTGCTCGGCCTGCTCGACGAACCGGATCCCGGCTTCGCCATCGTCACCCCGGACTAGAGTCCCGCCGATGCATCGGCTCACGGTAAGCGCGCTCGCGGTAGCCCTGCTCGGCCTTTGCCTGGCGTCGACGGCGTCGGCCCGCCGGCTGGTCTTCTGGAGCAACTCGGTCGCCAACAAGATCTCTTACACGGCAGTGATCGAAGGGGGCAGGGGTGCGGACCTACCGATCGATCCGTCCTACGTGAACGACCCCTACGGGACCGCGATCGACTCCGCCGCCGGCAAGGTCTACTGGCTGAATAGAGGCGGCGGGGGCTCGATCGGGCAGGCAAACCTCGACGGCAGTGGCGCCGGCCTGCTCAATACCGCCGGGGCAAGCTTCGCCGCTCCTTCCGGCCTGGCGATCGACCCCGTCGCGGGCAGGGTTTACTGGGGCAACTCGGAAAACGGAAACGGCTCGATCGGCTTCGCCAACCTGAACGGCAGCGGCGGCGGCTTGCTCAAACCACTCGGCGCGACGGTTGAACCCAACGGCCTCACCATCGATCCCGCCAACGGTCGCGTCTACTGGACCAACCTCACCGCCGGCAAGATCTCCTCTGCCAAACTCGACGGCAGCGGGGCGCAGGACCTCGATACGTCGGGCGCCGCGGTCGATGGTCCCGAGGGTGTCGTTGTCAGCGCCGGCAGGGTCTACTGGGCGAACCGAACCGGCGACTCGATCGGCTACGCCGACATCAACGGCGGTGGAGGCGGGACCGCCAACCTCAATCAATTCGTCTCCAAACCGATCGGGCTGGCAACCGATGGCGGAGCTGTCTACTGGGCGAGCAGCGGCTTCGACAGGGTCGAAGCCGGAAATTTCGCGGCGTGTTGCGCCGTGCCGCTGGAACCTGGTGCCACCCAGAGCGGCGTCGCCTTCCCGGTCATCCTCGAAAACCCGCGGGCCGAAGAAGCGGTCAAAGTGGAGGGCAGCCACACACCGGGCACAACGCTTACTTGCTCCCCGCTCCGCTGGGCTGGCGACGCGATCGAATCCTTCCTCTACCGGGCGCCACAGAGCATCTCCTACCAGTGGCTGCGCAACAAAACTCCGATCCCAGGGGCGACGGGCACGACGATCACGGCGAGCAAGGTGGGTAAATACGCCTGCCAAATCACCGCCACCAACTTCGCCGGCATTAACGTCGGGCAGAACCCGTACGAATTCGGCGTCAAGGCAACGGTCGGCCTCAAGAAGGTCACCTATAACCGGAGGAAGGGCACGGCAATGCTGCGGGTCGCGGTCACCGGTATGGGCCGCCTCGACCTCTATGGCACCGGAGTCACCAACGCACAACGCAAACACGCGCAGGGCACGGCAAGGATCGTCGTCAGGACGAGCGGCAAAGCACGAATCAAGCTGAACCACAACGGCAGGGCGAGGGTCAAGGCGACGATTTCCTACACGCCCGAAGGCGGCAAGGCGATCGTTCGTCGCAAGGCAATCGTGCTGAAGAAGAAGCTGCGCGCCTGACTAACGGGCGACGCGGAACATCAGCTCGTCCTCGTAGCACCAGCTCCAGTCCTCGCCGGGCTGAACCGAGCGGATCACCGGATGACCGGTCTCGGCGTTGTGCGCAGTGGCGTGCTTGCCCTCCGAGTTATCGCAGCAACCGATGTGCCCGCAGGTCTGGCACATCCGCAGGTGGACCCACTGCATCCCCAGCTTCAGGCACTCCTCACAACCGGCGATCTCAACCGGCGGGTCGAAGATCTCGATCGAGCGGATGTGCGAACAGGAGGCCGTACGCGCACGATAGCGGGATCAGATCGTCTCACGGGCACGCGAGTCCGCGATAACCCGTCCATAGCGAGGGTTTTCGCGGACTCGCGGCACATCTGAAAGGCTGAAGCGATGGATGGCGTCGAAACAACAGGCGGGGAGCCGATAACCGAGGAGGGCATGGCCGCCCTGCGCAAGGAAATCGAGGAGCTCGAAGGCGACGGCCGCAACAAAATGGCGGCGCGGATCAAAGTGGCCCGCGAGGAAGGCGACCTCAAGGAGAACGCCGAGTACCACATCGCCAAGGAAGACCAGGCCCACCTCGAGACCAAGATCAAGCGTCTGCGCGAGCGCCTGCGCACCGCCGTCGTGGTCGAGATCGACGAGAAAGCCGACACCTTCGCCTTCGGCCGCACCGCCGAGGTGCTCGACGAAGGCAAGGGCGAGGTCAACAGCTGGACCCTGGTCGGCTCAACCGAAGCCAACCTCAGCGAGGGCCGCCTCTCAGCCGAGTCCCCGATCGGCCGCGCCCTGCTCAACGCCAAACTGGGCAAGCCGATCGAAATAGAGACCCCCAAAGGCTCCCGCACCTTCGTCGTTCAAAAGCTGGTCGACTGATCCAAAGGTCAGCTGACCAAGCAGATCAAGGACGCAGGGAGCGCGGCGTGCTCTGCACGCAAGCGACCGAGGACGCCGATATGCGCCGGTCAGCCGACCTTTGGGGCGACCTCTACCGGCTCGCCTCCGGGCAGCCAGTGGGCCTCGGGTGAGGGTGGCGTGTCGCGCAGGTACCACTCGGCGTCGAGGGCCCCCATGCAGCCGGTGCCGGCGGCGGTGACCGCCTGGCGGTAGGTGTGGTCGACGACGTCGCCGACGGCGAAGACGCCGGCCAGGTTGGTGCGGGTCGAGCCCGGCTCGGTCTCGATGTAGCCGTCCTCGTCGGTGTCGACCTGGCCAACAACAACCTCCGAGCGGGGGATGTGGCCGATCGCGATGAAGGCGCCATCGGCCTCGAAGTCCTCGGTCTCACCGGTTTCGGTGTTGCGCAGGCGCACGTGGTCGAGGCGGCCCTTGCCGCTGGCGACGAACTCCTCGGCGACGTAGGGGGTCTTGAAGTCGATGTTGTCCCGCTCGCGAGCCCGCCCCTCCATGATCTTCGAGGCGCGGAACTCGTCGCGGCGGTTGACCACGGTCAGTTTGCTGGCGAACTTGGAGATGAAGATCGAGTCCTCCATCGCCGAGTCGCCACCGCCGATCACGACCACCTTTTGGTCTTTGAAGAAGGCGCCGTCGCAGACACCGCAGGTGGAGACGCCGCAGCCGCTGAGCTCGAGCTCGCCGGGAATCCCAAGTCGCCGCGGCTCCGCCCCCATCGCCAGGATCACGGTTTTCGCCAGGTGCTCCTCGTCGCCGAGGTAGACCTTCTGCACGCCGCCGTCGGAGAGCTCGACCCGGTCGACGTCATCGCTGACGAAGCGGGTGCCGAAGCGCTCGGCCTGGGCGCGGAACTGGGTCATCATCTCCGGTCCCATGATCCCCTCGGGGTAGCCGGGGTAGTTCTCGACGTCGGTCGTGTTCTGCAGCTGCCCACCCCACTGGAAGCCCTCGAAAACAAGCGGCTCGAGGTTGGCGCGCGCGGTGTAGAGCGCAGCCGTGTAGCCGGCCGGCCCACCGCCGACGATGATTACGTTCTCGACCTTTTTTGTCTCTGTCATCTCCGCCTCAAGTCTAGTGGCGTCGCCATTACTTCACTTTGTATAGTAGCTCGCCGGTCAATCGGCAGGCCCTCGTCTTCCCAGTGCTGCACCGTCTTACGGAGCTGGAAGAAGGCGGCCACACCGAACGGAATCGGCATCCAGAAGGCGATCAGGCGGTAGACCAGGATCGCCGGGAAGACGGTGTGATCGGGAATGCCGAAGAGGACGAAGGCACCGATCATTCCCGCGTCCACGGCCCCCACTCCGGCGGGAGCGAAGGGGATCAGGTTGGCAACCATGCCGAGGAAGAAACCCTGGACGACGACCGCGAGCGGCACGTGGACGCCGAAGGCGTGGAAGGAAGCCCAGAGGATGCCGATGTTGGCCGCCCAGAAACCGGCCGCGCCGAGCACCGCCAGGCCGCCCTGACGGGGATGGGTGAAGAGGCTGATCGCGAAGCGGAATCCCTCGGCGAAGACCGCCGGCACCTTGGCGATGTTCTTCGCGATCGCCCGGCCGCGATCGCCGTGCACGAAACGGGCGACGCGAGGCCCTAGGTCGGGGGGGACCAGCGCGAACAACAGCCCAAGCGCCAGCAGCACCCCGGCGACCCCCGCCGGCACGATCGTCAGCTCGATCGAGTCCTTGCCGTGCAGCACCCCGGTGCGCAGCAGGACGCCGAAGAGGATCAGCGCCAGCGGATAGAAGGCGTAGTGCAGGGTGAGGAAAGCGACCATCCGGCGGGCCACTTCGTGGCGCTGCATTCCGGCCTTGCGCAGCGCCCAGAAGGTAAGCACGATCCCCCCCGCTCCCCCGGCCGAGAAGAGCAACGTCGCCGCCAGCCCGGCCATGTTGATCTCGTAGGTCTCGGTCCAGCGCAGGCGCAGCGCGTCTCCGCCGACCACGGCCTTGAAGAGGGCGATGTAGGTGGCGAAGGCGACGACGTTGAAGCCGATCGCGACGGCGATCCAGACCGGGTTGGCCTCGTCGAGCTTGTCCAGGGCATTGCCCAGGCCGACAAGCTTTGGGAAGAGAAAGTAGATGCCGACCAACAGCGCAAAGACCACGATCCCGGTTTGGATCAGTCGTTTTCGCGTGAAGATCGGCAGCTCAGCGGCATCGCCGCCGTTGGCCGGATCCTCTGGAGACACCTGAGGGAAGCTACCCGCTGGCGAGGCGCTCCAAGCGCCGTAGGCCGCCGGTCACCGCGTGCACGGCCGGTTCGGCCAGGGGCTCGCCGCGCCGCACGGCGGCGACCAGGCCCGCACCGGCGGCGAGGTCGGTGACGTAGTGCTCACCGAGGTAGACGAGCGCGAAGCCGAGGGTCAACGAGTAGGCCCAACCGACGGCGCCCTCTACGGGCCCCGCCTCGGAGAGCTGAATCGCCGCCATCGCCGAGGTGGCGAAATGCAGCGAGGGCATCGCCGCCCAGGGGTTGCCGCCCAGCGCCTCGTACATCTTCGGCCAGGCCGAACCCCAGGTCTCTTCGCCGACACCGATCATGATCCGCTCGACCGGCTCACCGGTCAGGCCTTGCTCCGAAGCCCACCACGGCGGCGCGGTCGGGATCACGAAGTAGCCGATGCAGCCGAGGTCGAAGACCGCTGCCATCTGGCGGGCGGCGCGCGGGAAGCGCTGCGGATGGCGCCAGAGGATCCAGGCCAGGGCGAGGTAGGGCTCGAAGAACCAGACCCAGTGCGTCCAGGTGAGGACGCGGTTGACGGTGCCGACCTGGCGCAACCGCGCAATCCCATTCTGCAATCGCACGTTGGGCAGGCGACCGAAGCCGATCACGCGGTCGGTCGTGATCGGGTAACGGCTGCGCAACCGTCTCTCGCAGCGCTCCGGATCGTCGTAGGGAAGCTCGTGAACCATGATGAACGCCCACATCTGCATCGCGTAGAGCGCGACGTCGCGCTTGCGGGTGCGCGGGTAGAGAACGGCGATCGCGAGTGGTCCCCCGGCGCATGCGGCGATGGTCACCGGAACGGGTACTCGCAAGCGCTTTCGCAGTAGCGGCACGACCACCGCAGCGGCGAGGACACCCGCCGCTCCGGCCCGCACCGCCGGGCGAAGCGCCGGAGATGACCGCGAGCGCGCCTTCATCAGGTCGGCGAGTATAGGTCGGTGGCAGGGGGACGGGGGCGGCGGCGCGCCGCCCGGCGTGATTAGAATGGCCGCGCTTTGGCGCCCCACTCTCCTGGCACCGACCAGATAGACACCCTGCTGTGGATTGGCTTCGTCGCCTGCGCGATCGTCATCGTCGCGATCAACGGCGCGCTGATCTACGCCGCGCGCCGTTATCGCAGCGAGCGCGGGGCTGAGCCAAGCCAGATTCGCGGCGGCCGTCGCACCCAGTTCCGGGTCGGCGCCCTGCTCACGGTCTTCGCCGCGGCGATCCTCGTCGTCAGCTTGATCTACACCGGCAAGGCGCGGAAGATCCCAACAACGGGCTCGGCCGGCCTCGCCTCAGCGCGCTCAGAGCCGTTGAAGATCGAAGCGACCGGCCAGCAGTGGCTGTGGCGCTACGACTATCCCAACGAAGCCTTCTCCTATTACAAGCTCGTCGTCCCGGTCGATACCACGGTTGAACTTAGCCTCGTCTCAACCGACGTGATCCACACCTGGGACGTGCCGCAGCTCTCCGGCAAGCGCGACGCGGTTCCCGGCAAGACCAACCACGTGGTCTTCCGCGCCGACGAGGAAGGCGTCTACGACGGCCAGTCGGCGACCTTCTCCGGCCAGGCCTACGCGGCGATGCGGACTGAGGTCGACGTCGTCTCGCCGCAGGAATACAAAGACTTCATCGCCGCCCAGAAGGCCGGCATCCAGGCTGCCCAGGACCGCGTCGTGGGCCTGATCGAAAACGGAGAAGTGCCATGAGCGACCCGACCGACACGGTGACTGCCGGGGATTCGAATCCGGGTCGGTCGGGGCGCGAATCCGGTGCGGCGAGCGCTGCCCCAGAGGTCGTCGCCGGCGGCTTCCCCCGCCGCCGCCCGCGCTGGATCGAGCTGACCACCAGCGCCGACCACAAGGACGTCGGCCGGGTGATGATCGTCGCCGCCCTCGGCTTCCTCTTCATCGCCCTGGTCGAGTTCCTGCTGATGCGGCTGCAGCTGGCGATCCCCGAGAACTCACTGCTCACCCCGGTCACCTTCAACCGCATGCTCTCGCTCTACGGGGCGACGGCGATCTTTTTCTTCGCGATCCCGCTTGCGCTGGGCTTCTTCTACTACCTGGCACCGCTGCAAATCGGCGCCAGGGGCACGGCGCTACCGCGGCTCGGTCAGCTCGGGCTCTGGCTCTACATCGCCGGCGCCACGGTGCTCTACGCGGGCTTCCTCTTCACTCCCTCGGAGGCGGGTGTCAACCCGCTTGCGCCGCTCTCGGAGCTCGCCTTCCTGCCCAATAATGGCGTCGACGCTTGGGCGGCGGCGACCGGCCTTGCCACGCTCGGCTTCGTCCTGATCGCGATCAACCTGGTTGCGACCCTGCGCAAGATGCGCGCTCCGGGGATGGCCTGGCGGCGGCTGCCGGTCTTCGCCTGGTCGGCCGCGATCGGCTCCTGGCTGCTGCTGGTGATCGGGCCGGTGATGCTGGCGGCGATCACGATGCTGCTGATCGATCGCAACTTCGACGGGATCTTCTTCGCCGACGGCTCTGGCGGGGCGCCGCTGCTCTGGGAGCACATGAGCTGGATCTTCTTCACCGGCACCTACATGCTGGTCCTGATCACCGCCCTCGGCGCGATCGCCGAGATCGTCCCCGTCTTCGCCGGCAAGCCGCTCTTCAACCGCGGCGCGGTGATCGGCTCGCTGGTGGCGATTGCCGTGATCGGAACGCTCGCCTGGATGCAGAACATGATGACCGCGCCGATCGGGATCGGCTGGATGTACTTCGCGATGATCCTCTCGCTGGCGCTGATCGTCCCCTTCGGCTTGATTCTCTTCAACCTGATCGCGACGATGGTTGGCGGCGCCCTGCGGATGCGCGCCCCGCTGCTCTTCGCGCTTGGGGCGATCTCGATGATCTCGATCGGCCTCGGCGCCGAGATCTCGCACTCGATGGTCGCCGGCGCCTGGCGCCTGCACAACACCACCGACGCCACCGCGGCAACGCACTTCGCCCTGATCGGCGGCAGCGTCTTCGGCGGCTTCGCCGCCCTGCACTACTGGTTCCCGAAGATGACCGGGCGGACGATGGGCGAGACCCTGGCCCGCTTCTCCTTCTGGACGATGGTGGCGGGCACCCTGCTCACCTTCGTGCCGCTCTTCATCGCCGGTGGCGACCACGGCCAGGTCGTCGACGCCTACAAGTTCTTTGACGGCACCGGGGTCAACGCGGAAAACCTGATCGCCACGATCGGCGCCTTCGTGCTGACGATCGGCATCTTGCTGACGCTCGCCAACGGCATGCTCAGCCGCAACGGCGGGGCGCGCGCCGGCCACGATCAGTGGGGCGGCGACTCGCTCGAGTGGTTTGCCCTGGCGCCGCCGGAGCCGCACAACTTCGACGTCCTGCCTGACGTGCGCAGCGACCGCCCGATGCGCGACATCCGCATCGCGATCGCCAACCGCACCCGCCGCGCCGAAGAGGCCGCACGCGAGACCCAGCCGGTAGCCTGACCGCTGTGAGCGGCGCTGAAACCGCTGTCGTCACGCAACGACCCGTTGCGCTGACGGTACTGCGGGACTACATCACTCTGACCAAGCCGACCGTGCAGTCGTTGCTGCTGCTGACTACGGTGACGACGATGTACGTCGCCGGCGACCCCTCACTTGGCCTCGTCTTTCTCACCTGCCTCGGCGGCGCCCTCTCGGCCGGCGGCGCCGGCGCGATCAACCACGCGGTCGACCGCGACATCGACCGGATCATGAGCCGCACCGCCGACCGCCCAGTCGCCAGCGGCAGGGTCTCGCCGCGGGCCGCGATCGCCTTCGGAGCCCTGCTCGGCTGCGCCTCCTTCACCCTGCTGGCGCTGACCGTCAACCCGCTGGCGGCGGCGCTCTCGATCTCCGGCCTCTTCGGCTACGTCTTCGTCTACACGCTCTGGCTCAAGCGCCGGACGCCGCAGAACATCGTCATCGGCGGGGCAGCCGGCGCCGTGCCGCCGCTGGTCGCCTGGGCCGCCGTTACTGGCGGCCTCAGCGGCACCGCCTTCTACCTCTTCGCGATCGTCTTCTTCTGGACCCCGCCGCACTTCTGGGCGCTCTCGCTGCTGATGGTGGACGACTACGCCAAGGCCAACATCCCGATGCTGCCGGTCGTCCGCGGCGAGGCCGAGACCCGCCGCCAGATCCTCCTCTACAGCGTGCTGCTCTACGCGGTCACGCAGCTGCCATTCTGCGCTGGCGGCTTCGGGGTCGAGTACCTGGTCGCCTCGATGACCCTCGGCGCCGGCTTCATCTACTGCGCCGTGCGGCTGCTGCGCAGCGCCGACCGCCGCTGGGCCTTGCGCACCTACCTCTACTCACTCGCCTACCTCGCGCTGCTCTTCGTGGCGATGCCGCTCGACCGGCTGTTCTAGTAGAAATCCAGCCGTGGATCGCGAGACCGCAAGAGCAAATATGGGCGCCGGCCTCCTCGCCGGCGGCATCGCAGCCGCGGTCTTCGCCCTTTGCTTCATCGTGGCGATGCTCTACATCGCCTCATGAGCCCCGAGCACCGTCACATTCCGGAGCCCGGCGAGTCGGTCTACCAGCCCCGCTCCTCGTGGGCACCAATCCTCTTCGCCTTCGCCCTGGCCCTCACCGTCTGCGGAATCTTCGCCGACGGCTTCATGGTCCGCGGCTGGGTCTACTCGATCATCGGTGCCATAGTCGCCCTCTTCGCCTTCCGCAGCATCATCCAGGACGCAATTCGAAGCTATTACAAGCTCCCGCGCAAGCAGCATGCTCGCGGCGCAGTCCTTCCGGTCGAACAGATCTCGCCGCCGCGCTAAGCGGTCACCCCGGCAGGGGTTCCACTTAACTTTTTCGAGGGAGAGCGGTTTGCTGGCGCCTCAAGGTCAGCGCCGAAAAAGTACAAGACGTTCCACCCCTGCCGGGGTGACCGCTTGGGCTCGTTAGTCCGGTGTCATGCCGGACGTTGCGCCCTCGGAAGTCCAGACCCGCACGATGTCTCGCATTGAGAGCACTCCAGCCAACTCCGAGCCGTCGTAGACGACGAGGTGGCGAATGCCGCGGCGCGACATCTCGGATGCGGCGCGCTCGAGGCTCCAGTCCGGGGCCGCGGCGATAACGCTGTCGCTCATGTGGTCGCCAACCCGCTCGGTATCGGGATCCTCGCCGAGGCCCAGCGACCGCAGGATGTCGCGCTCGGTGAGAATGCGGGCCACCGGCGTCTCGTCATCGCTGACCAGCGCGGCGCCGGTTCCCTTCTCGGTCATCATCGTCGCCGCCTCGCGCAGCGTGTGCGTCGGCCCGACGGTCAGCACCACCTCCGACATCCCTTCCCGCACCAGCATCTGCCGCCTCCCTCCGGGGTTCGCGAGTTCGTGTGAATCGCCTCAAGCCTACCCCACCCGCGTGCCTGGACAAACCGCTTTCGCGGGGGCCGGACATATAGACTCCGGCGCGCTCAGCGCGTATGCACAAGCTGCCGAATCCAATCCGCCCACTGCTCGTTCTAGCCGCCCTGGCCGCCGTTGCGCTGCCGGCCTCCGGCTGCGGCACCAGCAGTGCCGATACCGCCCGTGGGCGAGTCCTCTTCGTCCAGAAGTGCGGTGTCTGCCACCAGATGGCCGAGGCCGGCACCACGGCCCAGATCGGCCCGGACCTGGACGAGGCCTTTGCTGCGGCGCGCGCCGCCGGCGAGGGTGGCAGCACGGTCGAAGGCGTGGTCAAGGCCCAGGTCGAGTATCCGCGGCCGAGCAACGACAACCCGGCGATCTCGATGCCCGCTGACGTGGTTACCGGCCAGGACCTCGAGGACGTCGCCGCTTACGTCGGTCTCTACGCGGGCGTTCCCGGCGCGGCGCCGCCCAAAGTTCCCGGCGGTCCCGGCGCCCAGGTCTTCGCCAACAACGGCTGTGGCGGCTGCCACACCTTGGCCGAGGCTAAATCGGGCGGCGTGACCGGGCCAAATCTCGACGAAGTCCTGCCCGGGCAAACCGCAGCGATGATCCATGAGTCAATCGTCGATCCCAATAAAGAGCTCGTCAAGGGCTACCCGCCCAATGTGATGCCAGCCAACTTCGAGCAAACGCTCTCCCCGAAAGAACTCGAAGACCTGGTCGAATACCTGATCTCCTCGACCGCCAAAGGCAGCGGCTCCAAAGGCGGCTGATTCTGCTCGGGCGGCCGCGACAGGGCCGCTGGCATCATCCTGAGGCAATCCAATGCGCGACCGCCTCCGCATCTCACCGCAGCTCTACGCCACCGTCGCCCTGGTCGCGCTCGGGGCGCTCTCGCTGATCGTTCTGACCGGTGCCGGTGTGCGCCTGACCGGCTCCGGCCTCGGCTGCCCGGACTGGCCCAAGTGCTACGGCCAAACAGTGCCACCGCTCGATACCCACGCCGTGATCGAGTACGGCAACCGCCTGCTGACAGGCTTCGTCGGCTTTGCCGTGATCGCCGCCAGCATCCTCGCCTTGTTTCGAACCCCCTTCCGTTGGCACCTTGCCCTCTTCGGCGCGCTGTTGCCGCTCGGAGTGATCGGCCAGGCGATCCTCGGCGCCCTCGTCGTCAAGTACCACCTCGCCCCCGGCCTGGTGATGAGCCACTTCATCCTCTCGATGCTGCTGCTCGACGCGTCCTTCGCGCTGGCCTGGTGCGCCCGCTACGAACCGTGGGAGCGGCGGCGCTCCACTGACCGCCTCGGCGTCTGGGCGGTCCGCGGCCTGGTCCCGCTCGGCCAGCTGACGATCGCCGCCGGTACGGTCGCCACCGCCTCCGGCCCGCACGCCGGCGCCCACGCGGGCCAGCTCGTCCACCGCTTTGACTTCGAGGGTGTCGCGACGCTGGAATGGGTCGTGCAGCGCCACGCCGTCCTCGCCACTGTCTTCGGGATCGCCACGATCGCCGTCTGGCTGCTCCTGCGCCGCCCTGGCGGCGACAGCAGAGCTGTCCGGCCGCTAACCGCGGTGATCGGCCTGCTCGCCCTACAGGGCGTCGTAGGAGGCGTCCAGTGGGCCTTGAAGCTCCCCTCTGAGCTCGTCTGGGTCCACGTAGCCCTGGCAACTGTCACCTGGCTGGCGGTGCTTTGGACCGTGGCCACGGCGGGCCGCCTGGAGCCGCGCAAAGCGGGCCCAGATCAAAGCGGTGCCGCAGATAGACGGCAGGATCCCTCGCCGGCAGCGCTGGCTTAGAGCTGGGTCACGATCAGCGCCGCTACGAGGCTCGCCATACCGGCGAACATCGCGCCACCGAACGCGATCAGGGCGTACAGCATGGTGTCGAATCGAGCCTCGATCCGCTCACCCAGCCGATCGAACCTCGCGTCCATCTCGTTGCTCAGGCTCGCTACCTCGGCGCGAACGTCGCGAAAGCCGTCTTCCATGCGGCGACCTTGTTTCTCGACCTCCTGCTTGAGATCGTCCAAGCGCTCGTCTGTCCAGCCCGAAGTCATCATCTCCATCCTGACAGGCTAGGAGACAGAACGTTTCGCGTGGTGCGTTAGAGCGCGCGGTTCTGCAAAGGATCAATCAAGAAACTGCGCGGTCAGCGGCCAAGTCGACGACTACGTGGCTGATCGGCAGGTCGATCTGCTCGCGAGCGCGATCGACGACGCCGTGCTCGAGCCAGCGAGAGCGCTCCGCCGGGTGGGTGGAGATCACGATCTCATCAGCGGAGAAGACCTGCAGGGCGTCCTCGATCGCCATATTGGGATCTGAGTCGCCGATTTCCCCCTTTGCCTTAAGGCCCAGTTCCCCGATCGCGATCAGCGAGAGCTCCATCCGCTGGCGCGCCAGCTCGATCGCTTCATCGACGTCAGAGGCCCAGTGCGCCGCCCGCGAAGAGGCGAGCGCTGGGGTGACGACCAGGATTTCGCTCTCGCGACCCTGGCAGCGAGCGCGGATCTCGTCCAGCAGCGCCTCGCCGCCGACGGTCTCGTTGGCGACCACAAGCAAGCGGTACTTGCCGTCGCCACCGCGAGTGACGGCGACATTACGAGGCATCGAGCCCCGCGCACCGCGATAGGCGACTCCAATGCCGAACCCAATCAGCGCGGCGGCCCAGACCACGCCAATCACCGGCCGAGTCAACAAGGTCAGCACAATCACCGACACCGCCCCGCCGCCGACGATCACCGCCCACCGAAACGCGTCAGCCTCTGACCTCAGCGGATTGTGCATACCTCTGGTTTACCGCGAAATCAGAGTATGTAAACCGTCGTATACACGATGATCCACATCACGTCGACGAAGTGCCAGTAGATGCCGGGCACCTCGACCCCAAGGTGGTCCTTCTCCTCGGGTCCAAAATGACCGCGGAAGGCACGGATCGTGGCGAAGCTGAGCAGGGCCAGGCCGACGAAGACGTGGGCACCGTGCAGGCCGGTGAGTCCGTAGAAGATCGAGCCGAAGGCGAGGTCGCGGGCGCTGAAGCCGAGGTGGACGTACTCGTTGACCTGAATGAAGAGGAAGGTCGTGCCGAGCAGCCAGGTCAGCACCAGACCCAGCTTCAGGCCCTTCCTGTTACCACGGCGGATCGACTCGAGGGCGTAGTGGATCGTGAAGCTGGAGGAGATCAGGATCGCGGTGTTGACACCGGCGACCGCGACCGGCAATTCGTAGGGATGCGGCGGCCAAGATGACGGGCCGACGACCACGCGGAGGAAGAAGTAGGAGGCGAAGAAGGCGCCGAACAGCATCACCTCGGAGACGATGAAAAGCAGGATCCCCAGCGTCTGGCGATCCATGCGCGAGCTCTGGTTGGCCTCCGGCGGCCCGTGGTGCTCCTCCTCGGGGGCGTGGCCAAGGGCAACGGTCGCGCTCTCCATCAGGACTCACCCCCATCGGCAACGGCGGCGGCAACGGCGGTTGCCGGGCGGCCAACCTCGAGGTGCTCGACCTGCTTGTCGGTGATCTCGCGCACCTTGCCGATCAGATCGCCCTCGAGCCAGCGCGACGTCTCCCCTGCGAAGGTCGAGATCAGCACCTCGTCGATGCGGTAATGCTCGATCGCGTTCCGCACCGCGTGGAAGGGGTCGGGACTCATCGGCTGACCGGTCGCATCGATGTCGGCCCGGTAGAGCTCGGCCAAGGTGGAAGCCAGGTCGCGGACGATCTCCGCCTCGCTAACGCTCTCCGAACGCGGGCAGATGATCGTGTAGCGGTGGGGGTGTCCGGCGGCGCGTTCCTTGAGCCTGCTGACGAGGTCGGGTGCTGCAACCGTCTTGCTTGCGACGACCAGGGTGTGGTTGACCTCCCAGCTGACCGAGTCGTCTTCGATCCGCACCGGGATATGAGTCACGGCGACGTCGGGTTCGAGGTGACCTTCGGCCCAGGCAACCAGGTCCTTGCGGGTGAAGCCGAAGCGGGTTCCAGAGGCGCAGGAGAGCAGCACCTCGCCCGGCTCATGCGCGCGAACGGCGTCATCGAGCGCCAGTGACGGCTCCGGATCCATCACCTCGCCGACCGATTCGATCCCGTACTCAGAGAGGATCGACATCGTCACCTCGACCCGCGCCCGCGCCGCGTCGCGCAGCTCGCCGGAATCGATCAGCTGGCCGACCGCCGGCTGGTTCTGCGGGGCGGCGACGGCGACGAAGGGGACCTTGTCGGCCCGCTCGCGCACCGCCGCCAGCAGCTTGCGGCCCCCCGCCACCTCGTTGAGGAAAACAAGCAGGGGTCGCGGCTCGGGTGCGGCGTTCATGCCGAACCCACCACCGTCGGCTCAGGTTTTGCCGCCTCAACCGATTCGCCGGCCATGATCGCGTGGCGAGCGCCGGGAACGCCGAACTCGTAAGGACCGCCGACGACGCGTGGGATCTCGGTGAAGTTGTAGATCGGCGGCGGCGAGGAGACCTGCCACTCGATCGAGTTGGCGCGCCAGGGATTGGCGGCGGCGCGGGGGCCGAAGCGCCAGCTGACGATCATGTTGTAAAGGAAGACCAGCTGGACCGCGCCGAGCATAAAGGCGAAGCAGCTGATCAAAAGGTTCCAGTTGCCGAACTGGGTCGCGTAATCAGCGACGCGCCGCGGCATCCCGTCCATGCCGACCCAGTGCATCGGGATGAAGGTGCCCCAGGTGCCGAGCAGGGTGCCCCAGAAGTGGACCCGGCCAAGTTTCTCGTCGTACATGCGCCCGGTCATCTTCGGGAACCAGTGATAGATCCCAGCGAAGATCGTGAAGACCGAGCCGCCGAAGAGGACGAAGTGGATGTGGGCGACGATGAAGTAGGTATCGGAGACGTGGATATCGATCGGCACCATGCCCAGCATCACGCCACTGATGCCGCCAATCGTGAAGGTGACGATGAAAGCGAGCGCGAACAGCATCGCGGTCGAATAGGTGTGGATCTTGCCGAAATAGAGGGTCCCCAGCCAGGAGAAAATCTTGATCCCGGTCGGCACCGCGATCAACAGGGTGGTGATCATCATCGGCACCCGCAGCCAGCTGAACATGCCGGCGACGAACATGTGATGGGCCCAAACGGTGTAGCTGAGCACAACGATCCCGATCAGCGCCAGCGCCATCAGCCTGTAGCCGAAGATTGGCTTACGCGCATGGGTCGAGATGACCTCCGAGATGATCCCGAACCCGGGCAGCATCATGATGTAGACGGCCGGGTGCGAGTAGAACCAAAATATATGTTGATAGCTGACTACATCGCCGCCGCCGGCGAACTGGAAGAAGTTGGTGTGCAGGGCGCGGTCGAAGAGGACCATGAACTGGGCGCCGGCGATGAACGGGGTCGCGGCGACGACCAGGAGTGAGGTCGAGAGGTTGGCCCAGACCAACAGCGGCATCCGCCAGAAGGTCATCCCGGGCGCACGCATAGAGACGATCGTGACCAGGAAGTTGAGCGCGGTCGCGATCGATGAGGCGCCGGCGAACTGCACCCCGAGGTTGAAGAACGATTGCCCCAACGGAGCCCCGGTCGAGAGCGGCGCGTAGCCGGTCCAACCGGCGTCGAAGGCGCCGCCGGGGGCGAGGAAGCTGCCGACGAAGAGCAGACCCGCGATCGGCAGCATCCAGAAGCTGAGCGCGTTGAGGCGCGGGAAGGCCATGTCCGGCGCGCCGATCATCAGCGGCAGCACGTAGTTGGCGATCCCGGCGAAGACCGGGATCACGAAGACGAAGATCATCAGCACCGCGTGGGTGGAAAAGAGGCTGTTGTAGGTGGCGGCGTCGACGATCTGGGTGCCGGGCTGGGCCAGCTCGGCCCGGATCAGCATCGCCATTAGGCCGCCAATGAAGAAGAAGAAGAAAGTGGTGCAGATGTATTGGATGCCGATCACCTTGTGATCGGTGTTGAAGCGGAAGTAGTCCTTCCAGCTCTTGGCGCCGTGCTGGGAGTGATCCTCGGGGATCGTCGGCATCCCGGCCGCCCAGCGCAACCAGTAGTCAAAGCAGCCGAAGCCGAGCAAGAAGCCGAGCGGGCCGCTGATCAGCGGCACGACGACCTGGGGGTAGCCGGTCTGCTCGGTCTGGTAGGCGGGCAGGCCGGAGGCCTTGCGCAGGGCGACGACGAGCGCAAAGCCGAAGGCCGCGCCGAGCAGCGCGCCCAATGCGCCGCGAATCCACCCGGGTTGCTTAATCGCAGCCACCATCAGAAGGCCTCCATTATGCCCCGCCGGCGCTTAGGGGCACCGGGTCGGTCTCCGTGTCTTGGGTAATTGATTCTGCCAGCGGCGCCGGGACTTTTTCTGGCAGGGCCGCGACCCATTTGCGGAAGTCGGCCGGGGTTTCGACCACGACGGTGGCCCGCATCGAAGCGTGGCCAAAGCCGCAGAGCTCGGTGCAGATCAGCTGGTAGGTGCCGAGCTTGTCCGGCGTCACGATCGCCGTCGTCGTGATCCCAGGCACGTTGTCCTTCTTGATCCGCCACTCCGGCACCCAGAAGGAGTGGATCACGTCTTGGGCATGCATCTTGAACTGGACCTGGCGGTCGAGCGGCACGTGCAGCTCGCCCTCCGACCAGACGTTGTCCTTGCCCGGGTAACCGAAGCTCCAGGCGTACTGCTGAGAGAAGACGTCGACCGTCATCGCGTTCTTTGCCGGCTCTTCGATGTCATTCAGCACGGACCAGCTATAGCCGGCGCCGAAGAGCACGATGATCGTCGGGATCACGGTCCAGGCGACCTCGAGCCGGGTGTTGCCGTGAATCGGCTCGCCGTCGGATTCGTCGCCCGGCTTGGCTTTGAATTTCCACAGCGCGTAGAAGAGCATCACCATGACCAGCGAGAAGACGAAGGCCGAGAGCACGATCATCACGTCGAGCAGCTGATCGATCTTCGGCGCCGCGGTCGAAGCCTGCTGGCCGTCCCAGCTGATCGACAGCATCACGGCAGAGATCGCCGCGGTCATCACAACTGTGGCAGCGAGCATCTTCGCTATCGGGAGGCGGCCGTACATGAGGCGGCGGGCATTCTATTGAAGCGACGGCGGGAAGCTTTCAGGCTCCTCGCCAGCCGAGGCCGCCAGCACTCCGCGAGCGACGCCCTCCCAGCTCCAGAGCCGCCGCGCGGTCTTGACCAGCGCCTCGCGAGCGGCCTCGCGCTCCCCTTCTTCCAGCGCCAGCCAGCCGTTGAGCCGCTCGGCAATCGCCTCCACCGCACCCGCCTTAACCGGGAACGAGGTCAGCCGCCCGATCGCCGGCGGCAACGCCGCCATCAGCTGCCGCGATACCTCGAGCATCCCCGAGTGGCCCGCGGAAACCGGCAGCACACCGCAGGCAGCCGCCTCGGCGGCGACCATCCCGAAGGCCTCGGGGAAGGTGCTCGGCATGACCAGGGCTTCGGCGCCCGGCAGCAGGTCGGCCACCTCGTCGTGCTCGAGGCGCCCAATGAACTCGACCGAACCGGCGGAATCCTGGGCGGCCTGGACATAGCCGGCGGGTGGGTCCGCCAAGAAGGCGGACAGGATCGGCAGCGGCCTCTCCTCCCCACCCTCGATGCCCCAACCGGCAAACGCGACCTCCCGCGCGTCATTGATGTCGCCTCGCTCCAAAGCGGCAAGCAGCCTGCGCAGGCCACCCTCGTACTCGCCGAACCCGGCGATTTCGAGCTTTGCCTCCGGATACTCGGCCCTGACCAGCGGCCACGCCGCCAAGAGCAGGTCCACCCCCTTCGAGACGATCAGCTTGCCGACGAAGACGACCCTCCGCTCCAAGGCGCCCGGCCGCGGGCTGAAGGCCTCGGTGTCGACCCCAGGCGGACCGAGCCGGGTCTTGCCTTGCAGGCCCCCGAGCTTCGGCAGCGCCTCCCAGAGCGACTCAGCCGTGTGGTGAGAGCCGACGAGGACGCCCGAGGCAGCTTCCATGCCCTCTTCGGCATAGGGCAGGAACCGCGGGTTCGGCTTGACCGTGTACTCGAGCGCCGAGCCGTGGATCTTGGCGGCAAAGGGACCGACATCGGCGCGGGCAAGAATCGCCGGGCCCATCACCAGGTGGTTGGCGAGGGCCGCATCGAAGCCGCCAGCCGAATCGGCGACCTCGCGTACAGCCCTGACGTTGGCATCGATGTAGCGGTCGAGCTCATCGTCGGTCAGTTCCGGGAAGGCCTTCACCGCAAAGCCCTCGTAGGGGTCCTTGACGTAAACCGGCAGCAGGCCGTGGATGTCGGGGTTGTGGATCTCGACGCCCTCGATCTTGGTCTCGCGGTCCTGACAGAGGAGGTGCACCTCGTGGCCGAGCTTTGCCAGCGCCCGGGCCAGGTTGGCGTTGTAGATGTTGCTGCCGGTGCCGCGCAGCATGTAGCCGTGGAAGAGGAGGACGCGCATCGCTGCCGCGGAAGCTATTAGTCTTCGCGGCGATGAACGATCGTCAGCTCTTCCGGATGCGCGCGCCGGCCTCAGGCCGCGAGGCCCTAGCCGAGGCCGAGCCGGGCGCCGTCTACCTCGACCGCGAGACCGGCGAGGAGATGGAGCCGGTGGCGATGGTCCTGCCATTGGCCCCGTCAGCCTCCGCGCTACCGCGCACGCCAGCGAACCTGCGAGCCTGCCGCCGCTGCGACCAACTGATTGGGCTAGACGTCAGCGACTGCCAGTACTGCGGCCTGCGTCAAGAAGCGCTTTAGCCCTTAGAAGCTCCCAAGGCAAGACGACCCCAACGCCCCGTTGGACCGTCACGGACGTCCTCGCTTTGAGGCTTCCGTGATTTGTAACGCTGGGGACCGGCCCGGAGCGTCGGGTGCCCCTGCGAACGCTTTGTGCCGCTGGCCCTATCCATCCTCGGACGGCAACAGGCGATTCAGCCAGTCAGGCAAGTGAGCAGGGGTACCCGGCGCTCCGGGCCCAGCTGCGACCTCCGAATCTAGGGTTTCGCGACCAGCGTCGCCGTGTACAGCAGGCGGGCGTTGGAGTAGTAGCAGCCGTAGGTCTTGGTCTTGCCCACTCCCTGCTGCGGGTGGCCGCCCTGGATGTCTTCCTTTGAGGCGCAGTGGCCTTCGAGGCGGCTGCCGCGCCAGGTTTCTTCTTCGGAAACGTTGAAGGCGAACATCGGTGCCCAGGTCGGCACGGTGAGGGCGACGATCTGGCCGCGCAGTACCGAGAGCGGGTGGTCGAGGGTGAAGATCGGGGTGCTGCCGAAGTAGGGGTTAAGCACCTCGAGCGGGCTCTGCCGGACCAGCGTGTATTGGGGCGGCTTGGAGTCCTCGACCGGACGCAGGATGCCGATCCGCGCCTCGGAGGGGCTGCCGAGGAATTCGTCGAAGAAGCTGACCTCGTTGGTCGTCGTTTTTGTGTCGGTGCGCGAGGGCTTCGCCAGGGTGATCGACCAGGCGACAACCTTGCCGTCGAAGGGCGCCTCGTAGGGCTGGCTGACGCCGCCGGCGATCGCCTGGAAGCCGGTGACGTGGCCCTCGACCCGGCAGGGGATGACCTCGACGTTGTTGACGATCTTGCCGGGGCACGAAGGCGGTGGCGTCGAAGCCGTCTGCCCAAGGGTGACAACGCGCAGTGGCGCCGAATCGGCGGCGCCGGGCCAGGCGGCCACGACGAGGGCGATCAAGGCACAGGCGAACGCCAGCGCTACGGCTGTGCGCGTCTCACCGCCTCGGTTTTCGGCTGCTCCTTGCACGATCTCAAGCTGCAAACCCGGGCCTCTAGCCAGGGTTGCGCCACGATTCTGCCTTCCGGGGCGGAGGAATGCCGCGTTCGCCTTCTTCCTGCACGATCCCGGCCAGGCGGCCACTGTAGGGTTGCCCCCCGGAATGGAGAGTCCGGATCGAGCCGAGCAGTTCATACCCGCAGGGCTAGCCTCGCTCGGGATCGAAACCGACGAGATCGAGCTGGCGGTGATCAACGCCGCCCACGCGATGTTCTGGCCCTCGATCCGCGACTTGCTTGCGCTCGACCTCGGCGAGCTCGAGCCGGAGCGCGATCAAGACCTCTCCCGAGCGCCGGAGCAAGGATGAGCGTCCTCGACCTTTCGCTGCGCGGGCAAGCGGCGGCGATCGCCGCCGGCGAGGCCGAAGCGGCCGAGCTGCTCGATGCTGCGCTGGCGCGGATCGAGCAGCGCAACCCGGCGATCAACGCCGTGGTCGAGACCTTCCCGGAGCGCTCGCGGGCGATGCTCGAGGCGGCGCCGAGCGGGCCGCTGCGCGGCGTGCCGGTCGTGATCAAGGACGAGTGGCCGCTGCCGTGGCGCGCGCAGCGCTTCGGCGCGGCGGAAATGACGGCCGCCACCGCCCCCGGCGAGTCTGGCCCCTACCGGGCGCTGCGCGACGCCGGTGCGGTGATCGTCGGCGTCGCCAACATGCACGAGCTGGGCGCGAGCAGCACCGGCAACACCTCCGTCTACGGCCCCGCCCGCAATCCCTGGGACACCGAGCGCTGCCCGGGTGGCTCCTCGAGCGGGCCCGGCGCCGCCGTCGCCGCGCGGCTAGTCGCCGGCTCGGTCGGCGCCGACGGAATCGGCTCGATCCGTTTCCCTGCCGCCTACTGCGGCCTGACTGGGCTGAAGCCGACCTTCGGCCGCTCGGCGATGACCGGGCACCATATGGATGGGGTCTCGACCACGATCGTCTCCGGCCCACTCGCTGCCGATGCCGCCGACTGCCGCCTGCTCGGCTCGGCTCTCTGCGGCACGGAGCTCCAAGGCGGGAACGCCGCCGGACTGCGAATCGGCGTCATCCGCGATGCCGTATCCGAAGACGTCACGCCGGAGGTCCGCGAGGCCTGCGAGACGGCGATCGAGGCGCTGCGCTCGGAGACGGGCGGCGAGGTGCGCGAGGTGGAGCTGGCCGACCTCGATGCGGCGGCCCTGGCGACGGTGCTGATCGCGAACGTCGAGAGCCTCGGCAGCAGCTCTCCCGAGCGCCTCAACAATCTCGATCCCGAGATCAGCCCGATCGGCCGCGGCTTTTCGAAGTACCGAATGCTGCTGCCCGCCGCTGCCGGCGTGAAGTCCTACGGGATCCGCACCCTGATGCGTCGCCGAATCGCGAACCTCTTCGAGCAGGTCGACGTGCTTGCCTGGCCCACCGTCCCGGCCGTCGCGCCGCCGCTGGAGGCGCCGCTGGTCAAGCTGCCCTCGGGCACGCTGACGGCAGACCAGGCCAACGTGCGCGGCGCCGGCCTCGCCAACCTGACCGGGATCCCGGCGATCAGCGTCCCGGTCGGCCTCGGTGCCGACGGGCTGCCGATCGCCCTGCAGCTGCAGGGCGCCTGGGGGCGCGACGAGCTCCTGCTCGACGCCGCCGAGGCGCTCGAGCGAGCCAGCGAACGGCGCTGGGTCGATTCGCTGCCGCCGCTCGCCCAGGCCGAGCCCGCGGACGCCTGAGCGATGCCGGCGATCGTGGTGCAAGGCCTGGAGCGCGCCTTCGATGAAGTGCTGGCCGTCCAGGGAATCGACCTCGAGGTCGACGAGGGAGAGATCTACGGTTTCCTCGGCCCCAACGGCGCCGGCAAGACGACGACGGTGCGGATGCTGACGACGCTGTTGCTGCCGACCGGTGGGCGGGCGACCGTTGCCGGCCACGACGTGATCCGCGAGGCGCGGGCGGTGCGGGGCTCAATCGGGGTCGCCCTGCAGGAAGCTGCGCTCGATCCGCTGATGACGGGCCGCGAGCTGATCCGCCTGCAGGCGACCCTGCAGGGGCTGCCGGGAGCCGAGGGCAAGCGCCGTGCCGACGACCTGCTCGAACGAGTCGACCTCGCCGCCGCCGCCGACCGCCGCGTCGGCACCTACTCGGGCGGGATGCAACGGCGGCTGGACCTCGCAGCGGCGCTCGTCCACGAGCCGCGCGTGCTCTTCCTCGACGAGCCGACCACCGGCCTCGACCCGGTCAGCCGCAAAACGATCTGGGAGGAGGTGCGGGCGCTCAACGACGAGGGAACCACGGTCTTCCTCACCACCCAGTACCTCGAGGAGGCCGATCAGCTCGCCGACAACGTCGGCATCATCGACAGCGGCAGGATCGTCGCCGAGGGCACGCCGGAGTCGCTGAAGGCCCAGATCGGACACCCCCACGTGCAGTTGCAACTTGCCGAGGGCTCGGTTGCCGAGGCGGAGGAAGTCTGCGCGCGGATCGGCAAGCTGCTGCCGCCCAAGGACGGCAAGGCGGTCCTGGTCGAGGTCGAGAACGGCGCCGCCGACATCCCCCGCGTGGTGCGGGCGCTCGACGAGGCCGGGATCGGGGTCGAGTCGCTGGAGCTGGTCCGCCCCACCCTCGACGACGTCTTCGTCGCCAAAACCGGCCACCACCTCGAGAAAGACGGCGAGGGGGACGCCGAGCCCGAGGCGGTCGAGGCGTGAGCGATTTTGCGACCAACGTAAGGGTCGTCAGGGCGCTGGGGATGCGCTCGATTCGCCAGACCTTCCGCCGGCCGCAGCTGATGGCGCCGATCGTCGTCTTTCCCACCCTGCTGCTGGCGATCCAGACCGGCGGCGCCGGCGGCGCCGTCAACCTGCCCGGCTTCCCCCCGGTGCAGAGCTTCCTCCAGTTCATGCTGGCCGGGGCGATGATGCAGTCGCTGATGCTGGCCGGCAACAGCGGCGGCATCGCGCTCGCCGTCGACATCGAGATGGGCTTCACCGATCGCCTCTTCTCGGCGCCGATCCCGCGCTACACGATCGTGCTCGGGCGGCTGGCGGGAACGGCGGCTCTGGGCCTCTTCGCCTCCCTCTGGTTCCTCGCGATCGGCCTGATCTTCGGCGCCGAAATACACAGCGGCGTGGCCGGTGCCCTGATCGCGATCGCCCTCGTCACCGCCGCGGCGATGGCGGTCGGCGGCATCGGCGCGGCGATCGCGCTGCGCACCGGTAGCGCCAGCGTCGTCCAGGGCCTCTTCCCGCTGGTCCTCGTCGTCCTCTTCCTCTCCTCCGCCTTCTTCCCCAACGAGCTGATGATCCAGCCGGCCAAGGCGATCGCCGAATACAACCCGCTCAGCTTCGTCGCCGAAGGCGTTCGCGGGCCGATCGTCTCAGGGATCGACGCCACCGAACTGGGCGAGGCGGTTCTGGCGATCGTCGCTATCGTCGTGCTCGGGCTCGTGCTCAGCGCCCGCGCCCTGCGCCACCGGCTGAAGGTCGGCTGATGGAGTCGGTCGCGACCCTGCCGCAGTGGCGCGCCAACCTGGCGACGATCGCGGCACTGATGGCGCGGGCCAAGAACGAGCTGCTGCGCGTGCCAGGCGCCGCGATCCCCGGGGTGTTGGCGCCGACGATCTTCTTCCTCGGCCTCAACGGCGTCTTCGGTGCGCTGACCCAGCTCAACGGCTTCACCACGGGGTCGTATGAGAGCTTCATCGTGCCGGTCAGCATGCTGCAGGGGGCGGGCTTCACCGGCGCCGCAGCCGGGGTCAACCTGGCCCGCGACATCGAGGGCGGCTGGACCGACCGGCTGCTCGTCTCCCCCGCCCCGCGCTGGGTCCTGCTTGCCGGCACCGTGCTCTCCGCCAGCGCTCGGGCGCTGATCCCGGCGACGTCGGTCTTCCTAATTGCGCTCCTGCTCGGCGCCGGCTGGCCCGGCATCGCTGGGCTTCTGGTCACCTACTTCATGGTCGCCGCGATGGCGTCCGTCGCCGCCTGCTGGGGCTCGGCACTGGCACTGCGCTTCAAGAGCCAGTCGGCGGCGCCGCTGATGCAGGCAGGGATGATGGGACTGATCCTCACCACCACCGCCTACGCTCCGCTCGCCCTGCTGCAGCCCTGGATGCGCAGCGTCGCCGAAGTGAACCCGGTGACGCAGGTGATGGACGCGGCGCGGCAGGGCTTCATCGGCGGCGTCAGCTGGGCCGAAACCTGGCCGGGAATAGTCGCCCTGGCAGCCCTCCTCGCCATCCTCGGCGCCTGGGCCCTACGAGAAATGCGCCGCACAGCGGTCTGACCCGCCGATGGGCCTCAAACGTGACATATAGACACGTTTCAGGCCCGTCGGCCGCCGCCATCGCCGAACGGGTGCTGCGGGGGAACTGGAACGAAGGGGAGCGGGACAAGGTTCGCTTCGCGTATACGCAGCCCAGCCCTACTCGCTATCCGTGGCAGTGGTATTGGGACTCCTGCTTCGCGGCGATCGTCTGGCGGCGCTTTGAGCCGGCCCGCGCCCGGGCCGAGCTGGAGACGCTGCTTGCGGCGCAGCGAGCGGATGGCTTCATCGGCCACACGATCTTCTGGGACCGCCCCGTCTCGCTCAGCCGGCTCGCCTTCTACAACGTCGCCTCGCGCAGTTCCTTCCAGACCGAGACGATCCAGCCGCCGCTGCTCGCCTGGGCCTGGAAGATCGCCGTCGGGGACCCCGCCGAGGAGCCGCGCATCGCCGCCCAGATGGACTGGCTCAGCGCCAGCCGCGACCTCGAGGGCGACGGCCTGCTCTGGATCGTCCAGCCCGACGAGTCGGGCCTCGACGCCTCGCCGAAGTTCGATCCGATTTGGGGCTGGCGCGCCTGCACCCGAATCGGCTTTCCCCTGCTCGTCCACCACAACCGAGGGCTCGGGTTCGACGCGCGGCGGATCCGCGAGCGCGGTGGGCCGGTCCTCTGCGAAACCCTGGTAAACACGCTCTGGTCGCTCTCCCTGCAGGCGCTGGGCCGACCCTCGGCAACGCCGGCCCTGGTCAAGCGGCTCTGGGACGAGGACCGCGGCCTTTTTCTTGACGAGGCGCAGCCAACCGGCGCCAGGCCCGCGATCGCCACCTGGGCTTCCCTCGCCCCCTTGGCGCTGCCCGACCTTCCAGAGGAGATCGGCCGCCGGCTTGTCGAGGAGCACCTGCTGAACGAGCGCGAGTTCCTCACCCCCGTCGCGCCACCCTCGGTCGCCGCCTCCGAGCCGAGCTACGAGCCCGGTGGCTTCCGCCGCCCGATGCGCCGCTACTGGCGCGGCCCGACCTGGGTCAACTCGGCCTGGATGGTCTGGCTCGGGCTGCGACGGCTCGGTTACGAGGAGGCCGCCAATCGGCTCGCCGGCGGCCTGATCGGCGCGGTCGAGCGCGAAGGCCTGCGCGAGTACTACGACCCCCGGACCGGCTCAGGCCTCGGCGCCGAAGACTTCGCCTGGTCTGCACTGATCGCCGAGCTGGCCGAGCCCGACCCAGCGGCAGCAAGCAGTCACCTGTAAAGCGGAGCAACGCGCCGCCCGACCTCTAGACCACCCCCCAGGTGCAGCCCAGGTGTGCACCGGTGAGCGAGAGTGTTCCGCTGCCGTGAAGGATTGCCCTACTGGCGCCATAGGATAGTTCGTCTAAGAGTAATTCCTGCAGTGCTTCTAATCCTGCGGTAATTGCCAATACTTTTTCATGAGCCTGTGTGACTTCGAACGCATATGATTTTTTAACTTCTACAGCCAAGGGTATTGGGCAGCCTTTACCCGATTCATATTTAATTTCTGCGAGAAATGTGCTCGGGGGGTCTGGCTCGATTAAGAGATATAAGACACCTTCATGGGTGATCACTAAAATCAAAGAAACAGCCGTTACGTCATGATTTGCGCCGCCATTGGAGATGATGCAGGGCAGGGGTTCTTTGGAAGTTAATTCGCCACTTGCATTGATCGGGAATACCTGACATTTTTCCCATAAGAAAGTCGCTAAAGCTTCGCCTTTTTCAGGGTTGGTCGGAAACCCTGATGTCACCGAGAACGATATGCAGTGGATCTCGATTTTTAGTCCCGTTACTAAGATTTGGAATAACCCGCCGCTGCCCGTGACACCCGCATTTAACGTTGTCGAGCCTAAGACTAAAAATTTGCCTCTCGTTCCCGCTAAGTTTGCCGCCTGAGCCCCCACCGCAGTGAACGCCGCCAGTCCAAGCGCCGCCACCAGCGACAGGCCGAGGACTCTGAATATCTGCTTGTTGTTCATGCTGATCCTCTCTGACTCATGGTCGCGATCGTCAAGGCAGCCGGTACCCGCGCCGATGAGGATCTCATCCGCTGACCAAGCAGTCAAGTTTTACTAAGCAATAGCTCCAATCCAGCGCGCATGGATCTCGGCACCGCTTTTGAGGCCAGGCGCAAGAATGTCCCAATGAAGGGTCCGCTCGCCAGCGTCGTCATCCCCGCCTACAACTCCGAGCACTACATCGACGAGGCGATCGAGAGCGTGCTCACCCAGACCTACTCGCCGCTCGAGTTGATCGTCGTCGATGACGGCTCGACGGATCGCACGGCCGAGCTAGCCGACAGCTACTCCGAGGCGACCGTGATCACCCAGGAGAACTCGGGGCCCTCCGCCGCCCGCAATCGCGGCGCCGCCGCCGCCCGCGGCGAGTTCCTCGCCTTTCACGACAGCGACGACGCGATGACGCCCGACAAGCTGGCGGTTCAGGTTGGCCACCTGCTTGACAACCCGAGCGCCGGTTGCGTCCTCGCCGAGCAGGAGCTACTGATCGAACCAGGCGCCGAGCTGCCCTTCTGGGCCGAGGGCTCGAAGGTGCCGACGATGATGCCGCCGCGACCGCCCGAGTTCGCGGACGAGCCCGACGTCCACCCGATGACGTTGGTCGTTCGCCGCGAGATCTTCGAGCGAGTCGGGCAGTTCAATGAGTCGATGCGCGCCGCCGAGGACTTCGACTGGATGCTGCGCGCCGCCGAGGACGGAGTCGAGATCGCCCGTCTCCCGAGGGTTCTACTACGGCGTCGTGTCCACCCCGAGAGCCTGACCCAGGATGCGGCCGCCGGCCGCGCCGGCCTCTTCCGGGCGTTCAAAGGGCGGATCGACCGGCACCGCGCCCGCGCCGACGGCTGAACGCCCGACCGGCGTGCAGCGACAGCTGCCAGGCGCTGTCCAGTCCCCAGAAGCGTCGAGCGAAGGAAGGGAAGCCGGTCGGCCTGGGGGCTCCCGTATCGAGATCGCGCAGGCGCCGGTAGCGGTCCCAGGCCATGCGCAGAGTCCGCAGCGGTCCGTCCGGCCGACAGGCCGCGCGAAAAGCAGCCCGCTCGTGGCGCGAAGCCGGTGCGGCGCGCAGGCGGTTGATGACGCTCGCCGGCACCGCGAGATCGAACTCATCGCGCAGATAGCCGAGGGCCGCGGCGGCGGCGGCCGTGAGCTGGCGCCGCTCGGCCTCCGAGACAAGCCGATCCCAGTCGAGGTCCTCACCGGCAGAGCGGATCACGGCTGCCGCGTCGGCGATCCATCGGAACGGGGGCAGCGGGCTCCAGGGCGTACCGTGGACACAGACCAGCAGCAGCTGGTCTGCAGAGCAGGGCGCGAGCGTCCGCGTCCCGGACAGCTCCAGCGGCACCGCGCCGCCCCAGAGCGGCTCGTCGCGAGCCGGCTGCCAGAGGGCGAACCAGTGCAGGTCCACGTTGCCCCCGTCCGGCCCGTCGATGCCCATCGAGTGGTGAACTTCCGCCCAGGCTTCGGCGTCGGCCTTCTCGGGTCGCCAGCCGGCTGCCCGCATCACCTCGACCGCCTCGACCCTGCGCCCGATCGGAACAAGAACGTCGACGTCGTCCATCGGGCGAACGCCAGGGCTGTCGTAGGCGAGCAGCGAGAGCGAAGCGCCCTTCAGCACCATCGTCTCGATCCCAGCCTCGCTCAAGGTGTCGATTGCTTCAGCGGCTCTCCTGAAGAGCATCTGGTTGTGGCTCCAGGAGCGGCGGTAGATCCCCTTCATCCTCCCCGCCACCTCCGGATCGAAGGCCTCGGCGCCGAGGTTGCGGTAGACAAGCGGCAAGAGCCGCATCGAGCCGTGGTCGATCTGGTCGAAGTCGACTCGGGCCCGCCAGCTCTCCCAGGCCACCCTTCCCTGCCGCGGCGGATTCAGCGCCGCCCGGAGGACAAGGGCCTGCTCGGGAGACGGCCGGTTGCCGAGCTCCGAGCTCACCCGCTGGCCCGCCTGCGATCGAGCGACTGTTTGAGCAAGCGGGCGAACTCCGCCCGCTCTCCCCGGTTGCGAATCGAGTGGTTCTCGCCGTGCAGGCGCCGCAGCGTGACCGTCTGAGGCAGGATCGCCTGCTTCAGGTCAAGCTCGCGGGCACGTAGCAGGAAGGTCAGGCCGTCGCTGATCTTGGCCTCCTCGGACCAGGGGCCGACCGCCTCTATCGCCGAGCGCGCCGCCAGCATCGCGCCGATGTAGACGCCGGGCTGCGGATCGGGAGGAACGTGCAGGGCGGCGGCCTCCTCGGCGGCGAGATCTGGGCTGACGAACTGTCGCACGTAGCCGAACGCCAGCTGCAGATCCGGGTCGGCTTCAAAGGCGGCGAGCTGCAGGGCGGTCTTCGCCGGGTCCCAGAGATCGTCGGCATCAAGGAAGGCGATATGGCTGCCGCGCGCGACTCGAATCGCGGCGTTGCGGGCGGCGCCGATCCCCTCGCGGGGCTCGGAGACGATCTCGACCGCGGGACCGTAGCCGCGGGCGATCTCGGCGCTGCGGTCAGTCGAGCCGTTGTCGACGACGATCAGCTGCTCGCAGGGCCGAGTCTGACCGAGGACGCTCTCGATCGCCTCCGCCAGGTAGGCCTCCCCGTTGCGGACGGGGATCGCCGCGGTGACGGCTGGCTCAGCCAAGCTCGCCCACCAAGCGGGCCACTGCCGCCGCGTTCGCGGCGGGATCGGGGCTCAGAGCCAACTCGTAGCTGGGAACCCGGCGGACCAGAGCGGCGAGCGCCGCAAGTGACGACGCACCCTGAAAACTCGACTGCGCGATCGTGCTCGGGGCGACCGCGCGCAGCCCCTGCGCCGCGGAAATACTCCGCAGCGACGGCTCGATCCGACCATCAGAAGTCAGCGGGGGTAGGACGGGGGCTATCACGGCGCTGATCTCCAGCTGGCGCACCATTGCACCGGGGGCGACGGCGCGGATATCTACCAGCGCCTTGGCCGGGCCCTCCAGGGTTGACTCGAAGCCAGCCGCCTCGATCGCCTCGCTGCTGAGCCCGAGGCGCGCGGCGCTGTCCTCGGTCAGCTTCGCCGTGGACTGCATCGCGTGGGCGACCGGTGTCTGGCTGGTCTCGAGCAGGACGTAGTCGTCGGCGACGATCTCCATCTCAGCCAGGGCGCAAGCGAGTGCCAGGGTCGACTTGCCAGAGCCGCCGCGGCCAACCACGAGGACGCCGCGGCCGCCGCGGCCCACGGCGCCGGCGTGGGTCATCGAGCGGCCCCGCGCCGCCGTCAGCAGCTGCAGCGCATCGCGCAGCGGTGCCGCGCGCTCGCTCGGCGGGATTCGTCCGGCGTCGGGAAGATGGAAGATCGCCTCTCCGGCCGCCGGCTCGACGGCGGTCAGGGCGCCGCTCCCGGCCGCCGCGAGCACGCTGGCGCGCTCGGAGCGGAGCAGCACGACTGGGTTAGTGCCCGGTGGCGCCTCTGGGGATGGCCATACGTCCGGTGGCGCGTCGATGCCGGTCGAGGCGGTGTCGAAGAGCGAGATCGTCAGCTCAGGGACGCCCGGAGCCGTCGTCGCGAGGTGTTCGAAGGGCGGCAGCAACGCCGCCCGCATTGACTCACCAGCACAGCGCAACCGCAAGCGCAGACCGGCGATCTTGAGATCTTGCTCGCCGGCGCCACCAACCACGTCGGCGGCCATCTCGAAGCGCCCGCACAGCTGTTCGAAGTACTCGCTGGCCAGATCGCCGCGCTTCCTCGCCGCGGCCTCCCGTTCCGGCACCGGGGGTCAGGCCGCCGGCCGTGGCCAGCCGGTGGTGTCGACCTCGTGAATCGGGTCGAGCAGGAAGTAGTCCTTCATATCCGTGTAGCGCTCGAGCCGGGGCGGCTCGAAGGGGGCCTTGGCGCCGTTGCCGCCGCCTTCACTCGTGGTCGCCCGCTCGGGGGTCGCGCCCTCCGTCGTTACGACCAGACCGCTCTCCGCCAGCTTGCCGAGCAAGGCCGAGACCTCGCTTCGGAGCGTCCCGGCGTCGGCCTCGAACTTGACCGCCAGCGCCCCGCAGATCTCCGTCTCCGTGGCGCCCCCAGCCAGCAGGTCCCAGATCGCCGGGGCGCTTCCCGCCAGGCTGTAGTAATTGCCGTTGCCGAGGTCGATCGCAATCACCTCGCCATCGACCGTCTCGTGAACCACGTTCTCGGCGTCGATGCGAAAGCGAGTCTCGCCCACGGCCGCTATTTGTAGCGATAGGTGATGCGACCGCGATCGAGGTCGTACGGCGAGAGCTCGATCTTCACCCGGTCGCCCGGGAGGATGCGGATGTAATGGCGGCGCATCTTGCCGGAGATATGGCCGAGCACATCGTGGCCGTTATCCAGTTTGACCCGGAACATCGTGTTGGGGAGGGCCTCGGTGATCTCGCCCTCCATCTCGATCTTCTCCTCTTTCGCCATGCGGCCCGGGAGCGTATCGGACCGCCCCTTCCCCGGCTCAGCGCTGTAGGCGGCGGGCGTGCTCGACCGCCCCGTCCCAGGTCGATACCTCGCCCGCGTACTGAGCCGCCTCCAGCTCCGCCAGCAGGGCGCCCAGCTCAGGGCCCTGGGGCACTCCCAGCTCGATCGCGAGCTCGTCGCCGCGCACGAGCGGCCGCGGCGGGCCCTGGCGGCGCCAGTCGAGCGCCGCCGCCAGCATTTCGCGGGCGAGCGAGAGGTGCGCCTCGACCGCCTCCTCGCTGGCGAGCGGGCCGGAGCCTCGCGCCGAGAGCCGGTCGGCGATCGTCAGCAGGGTTACGTCGACACCGACGGGCTCCGTCGCCCGCAGGTACTCGTGGATCCGGCGCGGCGGCAACGGCGCCTCGCGGACCATGAAGCCGAGCCGCAGGTGGTGCAGGGTCAGGTCCTGGAGGTGGCGAGTCAGGGCGCGGCTTGCCCGCAGCCGACCGCAGAGGGCGCCGACGATCTCGGTGCCCTCCCGGTCATGGCCGAGGAAAGTGACGAAGCCGTCCCTTTCGGTCCGCGTCGCCGGCTTGCCGATGTCGTGCAGGAGGGCGCCGAAGCGCAGTGCCGTGGCACGGCTGATCTCGTCGGCGAGCGGCTCGGCGAGTAGAGATTCAATCTCCGCCGCACGGTCTCCGCCGAAACGATCCAGCTCGGCCTCGACCTCGAGCGTGCGCTCGAGCACGGCGATCGTGTGGCCGTAGACGTCGAGGTGGTGATTGGGACCCTGTTCGACCCCGCGCAGGGCCTCGAGCTCGGGCAGGACGACGGCGGTGAGACCGAGCTCGTCCAGCAAGCGCAGCCCGCGCAGCGGATCGGGGCCCCCGATCAGCTGGCGCAGCTCGACCAGCTGGCGCTCCCCCGCCGCCTCGGCCGCTCGCGCGGCTTCGGAGCGAGCGAGGACGACCGTCGCGGGATCGAGCTCCAGTCCCAGGCCCGCGGCAAGCCTGGCGGCCCGCAGCAGGCGCAGCGGATCGGCAGCGAGGCTGCGCTCGCCGACGACCCGCAGGACGCGGCGGTCGAGATCGGCGAGGCCGCCATGGGGGTCGATCGGCTCCCCGCCGACGAGCGGCACGGCGATCGCGCCGATCGTGAAATCGCGCTCGGCCAGGTCCGCCTCGATCGTCTCGCCGCGCAACGCCGTCAGGTCGATCTGCCACGAACCGTCGGCGCCAACGGCGCGCCAGGTCGCGAACTCGGCCGAGAGCTCGAACGAGTGCCCCCTTCCCTCGCGAGCGATCGCCTTTGCCGCGGCCGCCGGATCGCCGGCGACGGCCAGGTCGAGATCCACCACCGCGCGTCCCAGGGCAGCATCGCGGACCGCGCCGCCGACGATCCAAGCTCCCTCCTCACCGCCAAGCGCCCGCCGCGCCAGGACAACCGGCGGCGCCGGGGCGAGGGCCTCCACGACGCTCATACCGCTTCCCGCGGCACCCTGGCAGAGATCCCGCAGGTGACCTCGTAGTTGATCGTGCCGATCCGTCCGGCGACCTCCTCGGCCCGAATCGTTCCCTCGCCCTGCGAGCCGATCAAGACCGCCTCGTCGCCGGGCTCGACCTCGGTCTCGGGACCGAGGTCGACGGTGATGTTGTCCATCGAGACGGTGCCGACCAGCGGCCAGCGCCTGCCGCGAACCAGGACCTCGGCGTTGTTGGAGAGAGCCCGACGCACCCCGTCGCCATAGCCGAGCGGCAGAACACCGACCCAGGTATCGGTCGGCGCGCGCCAGGTCTGGCCGTAGCCGGCGCTGTCGCCCGCCGCGAAGCGCTTGACGTCGGCGACGTAGGAGCGCAGCGACAGCGCCGGCGCGAGCCCGCGCTCCGCTGGGTCGCCCTGGAACGGGTCGAGACCGTAGATGGCGACGCCGCAGCGCGCCATGTCGAAGTGGGCCCGCCGGTCGCGAAAGACGGCGGCGCTGTTGGCGGCGTGGACGGTGATCCCGGGGAACTCGGACTTGAGCGCGCCCGCCAGCGCCGAGAAACGGTCGAGTTGCTCGCCGAAGAAGTCCGAATCGGGTTCGTCGGCAGTGGCGAAGTGGGTCCAGACGCCCGCCAGGTCAAGCTGGGGATCCTCAGCGCAGGCGCGAGCGAGGGCGAGCACGGCGGCGGGGTCGCGGTTGCCGAGCCGACCCATGCCGCTGTCGTGCTTGACGTGAACACGGACGGGGCGGCCCTGGGCGCGGGCGCGGGCGCTGAGCAGCTGGCGGAAATCGTCGTGCCAGACCGCGACCTCCGAGCCCGCCGCAAGCGCGTCCTCGAGGTCGTCGGGGGCGAGCGCCCCCATCGTCAGCAGCGGGATCTGCGGGAAGCGCCGGCCAATCTGCCCCGCCTCGGCGCCGGTGGCCACCGCCAGGCGGGTCGCGCCGCCGGCCAGGGCCGCCGAGGCGCAGTCATCGCCGCCATGGCCGTAGCCATCGGCCTTGACCACGGCGCAGAGCTCCGCCCCATCGCCCAGCTCGGAAACGAGCCGCGCGCAGTTGCGCTCGACGGCGCCAAGGTCGATTCGGGCGAGCGCCCGTGCCATCGCGCTAGTGGTCGGCGACGAGCGCGGCCAGCGCGTCGGCCCGGGTCACCATGCCGGCGAGGCGACCCTCGCCGTCGAGGACCGGCAGGTGGTTGTGGTGCTTCTCGGCGATCGTCCTGGCGACGGACTCGGCGTCGTCGTCGCCGCGGACGGCGATCGGGTCCGCCGTCATCAGCTCCGAGACCTTGGTCGCGAACGCCTTGTTCAGCCGCTCCTCGAAGCCCTTCATCGAGCCGATGAAGACGACCCCGCCCATGATGTTGAGGTAGTGCGGCAGGTGCAGGTCGGCTTCCTCGTCACTGAGGATCAGGTCGGACTCGCTGACGATGCCGACCACCTTGCGTTCCGCGTCGATCACCGGAATTGCCCCCAAGTCGGTCTTCGCCAGCAGCTCGATCGCGGCGCGCGCGTCGGCGTCAGGGGAGACGGCGGGCACATCGGCATCCATGATTTCGGCGGCGGTCTTCATCGGCAGGCTGAGCGAGATTATTCGACCGGAGCACTGGGAGCGATCCCGAGCGGAATCGAGTCGATCACGTCGCTGGCGATCACCGACTCCGCCGCACCGATGCGAGCAGCCGCATCGCGACCGGCGCGGGCGTGGGCGATGACCGCGGCGCAGGCCGCGGCAAAGGGGTCGAGCCCGCGGGCGAGCAGGGCCGCGGTGATCCCGGAGAGCACGTCGCCGGTGCCCGCCGTCGCCAGCGCCGGCGCCGAGAGCGCGTTGACGGCGACCCGCTCGCCATCGGTGACGATCGTGTCATCACCCTTGAGCACGACCACGGCGCCGCTGGCCAGAGCCGCCTCGCGCGCCGAGGCGAGGCGGTGGGCGGCGATCTGCCCGGAGGAGCGGCCGAGCAGTCGCCCCAGCTCGCCCGCGTGGGGCGTGAGGATCGTCGGCGCCTTGCGAGCGGCGATCCGCCGGCTCTCGCCGGCGAAGGCGTTGAGACCGTCGGCGTCGATCACCAACGGCGCCTCGATCGCGGCCGCGGCGTCGCGAGCCAGCTCGACCGAGCCGGGATCGCGGCCCATCCCGGGCCCGAGCACCCCGGCCGCGGCACCTTCGAAGGTCCGCAGAACCGCCTTCAACGAGCCCGGCGCCAGGCAGCCGTCCCCGCCGGGGCAACCGACCGACATCACCTCCGGCTGAGCGGCCTCGAAGATCGGCTCCAACTCGGCCGGCACGGCCACCGTGGCGTAGCCGGCTCCGGCGCGAATCGCCGCCAGCGAGGACATCTGCACGGCGCCGGTGAGACCGCGCGAGCCGCCGGCAATCGCCACCTGCCCCGAGCTGAACTTTGTCGATCGGGAGCCGCGGCGCGGCGCCAGCGCCAGCACAGCCGGTTCGATCGTCCCCGCTCCCGGCTCGCCCGGCGCCCCGGCGGGAATCCCGATCGGCACCACCCGCAGCTCCCCGCTGTGCCACTTGCCGGGCGCGATCCGGTGCCCCAGCTTCGCCGCGTGGAAGCTCACGGTCAGGTCCGCCTCGACCGCGACACCGGCGATCTCGCCGCTGGAGGCATCGACCCCGGAGGCGATGTCACAGGCGACGACCGGCGCCCCGCAGCGATTGATCGCCTCGATCGCCGCCACGGTCGGCTCGCGCGGCGCCCCGGCAAAGCCGGTGCCGAAGATCGCGTCGACCACCGCGCTCGAGCCCTCGAGCCAGGCATCGAGGTCGGCGGGCGGATCGGCGGCGAAGAGCTCCAGCACGTCGACCTCGTATCCGGTCGCGAGGAGGTGCCGCGCGGCCACCAGCCCGTCACCGCCGTTGTTGCCCTTGCCGCAGAGAATCCGCACCGGCCCCTGGGGCGACAGCTCGCCAACCGCCTCAGCCAGCGCCGTCCCGGCCGCCTCGATCAGCTCTGCCTCGGCGATCCCCTGCCCCTCGATCGCCCAGCGATCGACCGCCCGCATCGCCTCGGCGTCGTACAGAGGACTGAGCCATGACTCCACCCCCTGAGCCTACTCAGCCGTCGTCCGCATTTTAAATCCCTGCTAATCGAACGAATGAGTTAATGATATTTACAAAATGTCATCAGACTGGGAGTCGTGATACTTTGCAAACATCATGATCTTTCAGACTCCGGAGCTCAGGGATGACGAGCGTGGCGTCTTGGAGCTGCTCTCGGAGCAGCGCGAGCAGCTCCGCGATCGCGTCGCCGAGCCGCGAAGATGGGCGGGAACCCTGCGGCGGATGACTTTCGCGCGAGCCGTCCAGGGCTCGAACAGCATCGAGGGCTACAACGCCTCCCTCGACGATGTCGTCGCCGCGGTCGATGGAGAGCCAACGCTCGACGCCAGCGCGGAGACCCAGCTTGCCCTCGCCGGCTATCGGGACGCGATGACTTACGTGCTCCAGCTCGCCCGGGACGAGACGCCAAACGTGGACGAGGGGTTGATCAAGAGCCTGCATTTCATGATGCTCAAGTACGACCTCTCAAAGAACCCCGGGCAGTGGCGCCCCGGCGATATCTACGTGCGAAACGACGCAAGCGGTGAGATCGTCTACGAGGGTCCAGCAAGCGACGAGGTCCCAAAGCTGATCGCCGAGATGCTGCTGGCACTTGCATCGGATCAGAGCCCGGTTCCGGTCAAGGCAGCGATGGCCCATCTCAATCTGGTCTTGATCCACCCATTCAGCGACGGAAACGGCCGCATGGCGCGCTGCCTGCAGACCCTCGTGCTTGCCCGCGATCGCGTTCTTGCCCCGGTTTTCTCCAGCATCGAGGAGTTCCTCGGACGCAACACCGAGGCCTACTACGAAGTCCTCGCCGAGGTCGGTGCCGGCTATTGGCACCCGGAGCGCGATGCACGCCCTTGGATTCGGTTCTGCCTAAGGGCGCATTACCTACAGATCCGCACGATGCTTCGACGGCGACAGGAGATCGAGGAACTCTGGAACTCCTGCTACGCGCTCGCGGAGAAAAGCGGGCTGCCGGAACGCTGCGCCGTGGCGCTCATGGATGCCGCATACGGGCTGCGAATCCGCAGGGGAAGCTACAGAGCCTCGGTCGAGGGTGTTACGGGCGAGGATGTGAGTGAGCAAACTGCCTCGCGCGACCTGAGGGCGATGGTCGATCAGAGGCTGCTCGCCCCGATGGGAGAGCGCCGTGCCCGCTACTACCTTGCCGGTCCGAGGCCGACGGAGATAAGAAATCAAGTAAAAGCCAGTCGACCCCCACGCGCCGACGAGGATCCGTTCGCGGTAGTTCGGGACCGGCGCCAGCTCAGCTTGACCTGACCGCGACCGCGGCCGCAAAGTCGCGCGAGTGCGTGAGCGAGATCTCGACTCGCTCGCCGCCGGCCGCCTCCGCCGCTCGTCCCGAAAGCGAGACCCGCGGCGGCTCGCCCGCGATGACCTCGATCTCGCGCAGGCCAAAGCCGCGGCCGAGGCCAAGGGCCTTGACCACGGCCTCCTTTGCGGCGAAGCGGGCGGCAAGATGACGACCGGGACGGGCGCGGGCGGCAGCGTAGTCGCGCTCGGCGTCGGTGAACACGCGCTCGGCAAGCCGCGGGTGGCGCTCCAGGGCGCGCTCCAGCCGGTCGATCTCGAGCAGGTCTATACCGAGGCCCGAGGCCACCGCGGACTAGGTACCGATGCCCGCGACGATCTTCGCCGTAGCGAGGTCGCCTTCGGTGCTCGAGCCGATGCCGATGTAGGTGAATTTGAGGTAGGGCACGATTTCCCAGAAGTCGGTCGAGGAGCGCGGCACCAGGACTTCGGCCAAGTGCCGAGCCGCCGGGCCGTTGACATAGCCGACGATCGGCGTCTCGCCGAGCAATGAGACAGCCGCCTGGTACGCCGGATCACTCACCAGCGCCGCCGCGGATTCCGTGCCGAGCCCGGCAAACGCCGCCCGCGTGCCATAGCCGACCACGATCCGGTCACCTTTGGCGAGCACCACAAGCGGCTTGCCGCCAAGTTCAGGGCTGCGGATCGAGAAGCCACTCGCTTTGCCGCTGACCGCGGTCACTCCTGGCACCCGGGCGCTGCGCAGCAGTGTGCCGAGACTGGCGATGGCGCTGGCCGCTTCGTCGGAACCATCGGTCCTCAGCACGAGAGCACCGCCGAGGCTTCCCCTGTCGCTGCCTTCAGCGAACACCGCGCCTTCTTCAAATGAACCGGCAATCTTGTCAAGGTCGATACCGGCCTGGCTCAAGGTGTCCTTCAGTTTGTTGGGCGGCAGTTCCGGTGGAATTCCGGCTTCGTCGAGACTGTCAACCGCTTCTTCGAGCTGCCCACCGAAGCCCGAGGTGCCAACGGCCGCAAATGAGTCCGTGGGCAGTGAGCCGAGCAGCTTGGAAACGTCGCCGGTCGGGGCCTTCTCACCGCCGAGGTCGCTACTGAGGTCGATCTCGATGTGGTCGGACTGCGGCACGAGGCTGGCCACCGCGGTCGCTTCGCTCGGGTCGATACCGGCGCTCTGCAGGACTTCCTGCGCCTGCGGGTCGATCCTGTCGTCCGACTGTTTGATGATCGCGCCGACATCAACGTAGGCGTCGGCGAAGCTGCCGTTGGAAGCCGCGGAGATCGCGTTCTGGAAGCGGTCTTCGCCGCCCAGCGAGTCGCCCGTTGCGGCATCCACCGCGGCTTTGAATTCTCTTTCGCTGCTGGCAATCACGAGCGCTTCGTCGAATACGCCAATTGCGTTGCCTTGCGGGCCGCCGACCTCGAAATCGACGCCTTCGTAGGAGACGTCTTTGGACGTACCGCCGCCTTCCTTGCTGCGCTTGGAGACGAAGGCTTCCGTCGCCTTGGGGTCGGTGGTCTCGATCGCGATCAGAGGCTCGGAAAGTTCGCTGCCGTCGAGGCGTTCGAAGGCGACACCGGCCCGCTGTCCCAGCCAGGGTTCGACTTCCTTGGCGAAGTCGAACGATTCGCCGTCCTTGCGCGCCGAGCTTTCCAGTTTGGATATGACGAAGTCACCGAGATTGTCGACGCCGGCAAGGCCGTGGGCAGCCCAATTGATGTTCGCTGCCATCGCCTCACTCGGTTTCAGCTGGCCTTCGACGAAGACCAGCGAACCGGGGGAGGCAAAGTTGGCCAGATCGGAGCTCGAGGCGTCGCTGCCGCTGCTGCTGCTCCCGCAGCCGCTGAAGGCGACGGCCACGATCAGCGCCAGAACCGCAATGGGTGAACTAATTCTGACCATCTTGGCGAGAAAGCCTAGCGTGTGTTGCGTTACTCGACAGTCACGGTCTTGGCGAGGTTGCGTGGCTGGTCAACGTTGAGGCCACGCGCGCGGGCGATGTCGTAGGCGAGCAGCTGCAGCGGCAGGACCGCGACGATCGGCTGCAGGATCCAGTCGGTGCGGGCAACCTCGATCATCTCGTCGGCCACATCGCCGACGCGCTCGCAGCCTTCGGTCGCGATCGCGATCGTTTGGGCACCACGGGCCCGCACCTCTTCGACGTTGGAGAGAACCTTGTCGAGGACCGGGCTCTCGGTTGCCACACAGACGACCGGGGTCGACTCGTCGAGCAGGGCGATCGGACCGTGCTTCATCTCGCCGGCCGCGTAGGCGTCGGTCGGGATATAGGAGATCTCGCGCAACTTCAGCGCCCCCTCGAGGCAGACCGGCAGGCCGATGTGACGGCCGAGATAGAGGAAGAACTGCTGCTCGTGGTGGGCCTCGGAGACCTCGCGCACGCGGTCCTCAGCCATCGCCAGGGTGGTCTCAATCTTCGACGGGATCGCCTTCAGCTCGGCGACGAGCTCAGCCAGCCGCCCCGCCTCCAGCGTGCCGCGCAGCTCGGCCAGGCGCAGCCCGATCAGGTACATCGCCGCGACCTGCGCAACAAAGGTCTTGGTCGCCGCGACGCTGATCTCGAGACCGGCGCGGGTGTAGAGGGCCGCGTCGGAATCGCGGGTCGCCTGGCTGCCCATCACGTTCGTTATCGCCAGCACCTTGGCGCCGTTTTCCCTGGCGAGGCGCATCGCCGCCAGGGTGTCGGCGGTCTCGCCTGACTGGGTGATCCCGACCACCAGGTCGCCCTGCCCGATCACCGGGTTGCGGTAACGGTACTCGGAGGCGACGTCCATCTCGACCGGCACCCGCGCCCACTCCTCGATCGCGTAGCGGCCGATCAGGCCTGCGTGGTAGGAGGTGCCACAGGCGACGATCACGATCCGCTTCAGATCACGCAGGTAGGCGTCGTCGAGCTCGACCTCAGAGAGATCGACGCCGTCGTCGCCGGGAAGGCGGTCGGCGATCGTTTCCGCCACCGCGTCGGCCTGTTCGTGGATCTCCTTCAGCATGAAGGTCTCGTAACCGCCCTTCTCGGCGGCCTCCTCGTCCCACTCGATCTCCTCCGCCTCGCGCTGCACCGGGTTGCCCTCGGCGTCGGTGATCCGCACGCCGTCGGCGTCGATCGTGACGATCTCGTCGTTTTCGATCGCGACCGCCTGGCGGGTCTCGGCGAGGAAGGCGGGGATCGCCGAGGCGAGGAAGCTCTCCTCCTCGCCGACGCCGGCGACCAGCGGGCACTCCTTGCGCGCTCCGACAAGCAGGCCCGGATCGTCGGCGTGCATGACGACGAAGGCGTAGTGGCCGCGGAGCTCGGCGAAGGCGGCGCGGACGGCGGCGGCGAGATCACCGTCGTAGTGGGTGGCGATCAGGTGGGCGACGACCTCGGCATCGGTTTCAGAGCTGAACTCCTGTCCTTCCCCCTCGAGCCGGCGGCGCAGCTTGGCGTGGTTCTCGACGATCCCGTTGAGGACGATGTGGACCCGGTCGGAACTGTCGCTGTGCGGGTGAGCGTTCTCCTCGGTGACACGGCCGTGGGTCGCCCAGCGCGTGTGGGCAACTCCGGTCGTGGCGGGCGGCGCGGCGACGGCAACCCCGCCACCGTCCTCGGCGTCTTCGGCGATCGCGGCGCGCAGGTTGTCGAGGTTGCCGACCGCGCGCACGCTGTCGATGCGGCCGTCGTCAATCACCGAGACGCCGGCCGAGTCATAGCCGCGGTACTCGAGCTTCTCGAGCCCGGCGACGAGCAGGTCCAAACAGGGACGCCCGCCTACATATCCGACGATTCCACACATAAGAGGATGAAGGGTAGAGACCGGTGGTCTAGGTGAGTTCTTGATGAACCAACGTGACAAGGCGCTCGCAAATCGCGTCCGCCTCCTCGGCACTGGGCGCCTCGACCATCACCCGCACCAGCGGCTCGGTTCCCGATGGGCGCAGCAGCACGCGGCCACGGCCTCGAGCGCCTCTCCCTCACGCTCGACCGCCTCCCAGACCGCGTCGGCGCCGGCGATCGCCTCGCGATCGGCGACCTCGACGTTGACCAGGGTCTGCGGCAACTTCTCCATCGGCGCCACCGCGGCGAGGTCGCGACCGGCCAGCTCGCGCATCGTCGCCAGCGCCGCGGCAGTCCCGTCTCCGGTGGCGACGAATCGGGTGTCGATGATGTGACCCGACTGCTCGCCGCCCAGCGCCCAGCCGCGCTCGCGCAGCTCGTCGAGGACGTAACGGTCGCCGACCTTGGTTACCGCGACCTCGATCCCCGCCTCCTCCATAGCCTGATGAAAGCCGTAGTTGCTCATCACGGTCACCGCAACGCCACCCGCCAGCTCGTCGCGCGCCGCCATGCCGCGAGCGGCGAGGGCAATCAGCTCGTCGCCGTCGTGGGTGCGGCCGGAGCCGTCGACGGCGAGAACGCGGTCGCCGTCGCCGTCGAAGGCAAAGCCGACCGTCGCCTCCGAGGCGACCATCGCCTCGGCTAGCGAGTCAAGGTGGGTGGAGCCACAGCCGTCGTTGATGTTGCGGCCATCGGGCTCGGTCGCGATCGTCTCGACCGTGGCACCGAGGCGCTCGAAGATCATCGGCGCGGCGCGAAAGGTGGCGCCGTTGGCGCAGTCGAGCACGACCCGGCGGCCGGATAGGTCGATCGGGAAGGCCGACTCGAGTGCCCGCAAGTAGTCCTCGAGGCCGCCGTTGAGCTCGCTGACACTGCCCGGCTCGGCGACATCAGCAGCGGCGTCGATCAGCGACTCGATCCGCGCCTCGGCCGGGTCGTCGAGCTTCGTCCCCTGGGCCGAAAAGAACTTGATCCCATTGTCGCGATAGGGGTTGTGGGAAGCGGAGACGACCGCGGCAAGATCGAGGCCCAGCCGCTTAACCAGGATCGCCGCCGCCGGCGTTGGCAGTACGCCACCGAGCAGGGCGTCACCGCCCGCGGCCGCGATCCCGGCCGCCAGCGCGGACTCGAGCATCGGTCCCGACTCGCGCGTATCGCGCACGATCAGCACCTGCGGACGCTGGGCGTCCAACGAGGCCGTGGCCGCGCGACCCAGCGAAGTTGCCAACTCAGCAGTGAGAAAGGTCCCTGCCTCGCCGCGTACACCATCGGTGCCAAAGAGCTTTCGAGTGTTCATTTCGGAGTGCTGAGGCGAGCGAAAATCAAGACTGGGTAGGACGCGGGGAGGCTGGTGAAGGGAGCGCACAAGTTAGTGCGTGACCGAGCCAGCCGACCGAGGACGCCCCCAGGCGCAGATTTGCAGCCGCCTCAGCGCTTCGAGAACTGCGGCCGCTTGCGCGCCTTCTTTAGCCCAGCCTTCTTGCGCTCCTTGGCCCGCGCGTCGCGGGTAAGGAAACCGCGCCGCTTGAGCTCGCCGCGCAACTCGGGATCAATCTCGGTCAGCGCCCGGGCGATCCCGTGGCGCACCGCCCCGGCCTGGCCGCTGATGCCGCCGCCGTGGACGCGGACGCGGACGTCGACGTTGCCCTCGTAACCGGTGATGGTCAGCGGCTGCATCGCCATCGTCTGGTGCAGCGGTCGCGGGAAGAACTCGGCCAGCTCGCGTTTGTTGATCTGCACCTTGCCGCTGCCGGGCAGCAGCGTCACCCGGGCGATTGAAGTCTTACGCTTACCGGTGGCGAGGTAGCGGGCATCGCCCTCGAGCTTGGCCGGCGCACGACTGGCAGCGCTGGGCTCCTCCTCGGCATCGCCAACCAGAGCGGCCTCGCGCTGGCGCCGCTCCTCCTCCTCGGCCTCCTTGCGTGCCTGCTCCTCAGCACTGAGCGGCCGCTCCTCGGTCTCGACGGCAATCGGCTCGAGGTCGGCGCCAGGAATTACATCCTTCTTCTTCTCCTCAGCCTTGGGCTGCTCAGGCTCGGGCTCGGGCTCCTCAGCTTTCTCCTCCCCGACGGGCTCCTCAGCGGCATCTCCATCGGCCGCGGGCGTCTCATCAACCGACTCCTCCGCTACAGGCTCCTCAGCAGCATCGTCCTCAGCCGCGGGCGCCTCGGACTCAGCCTCAGACGCCTCATCCGCGGGTGGCGTGGAGGAGGGGACGTCGCCCGCAGCTTGCGAGGACGACGGGTCCTCCTCTGCGACAGGACCCGCGGGCGAGCCGTCCGAACCCTCAGCCGGAGTCTCCTTCACGGCCTCAGGCTCCTGCTGCTCTGAAGTCTCTTTGCCCTGCTCGTCGTCGATCAAGTCTTTATCTCCATGGGTTTGGGCTGCTGAGCGGCATGCGGGTGGTCGGGACCCGCATAGACCTTCAGCTTGGTCAGCTGCTGACGGGCGAGCCGGTTGCGGGGAAGCATCCCCTTGACCGCCTTGCGGATGACCTCCTCGGGTCGGCGATCGAGCATCTCGGCAAGGGTCCGCGACTTGATCCCGCCCGGGTAGCCGCTGTGGCGCCAGTAGCGCTTCTGGTTCAGCTTGTCGCCGGTGACGTGGATTTTCTCCGCGTTGATGACGACGATGAAGTCACCGGTGTCGATGTGGGGCGTGTACTCGGGCTTGCGCTTGCCGCGCAGAGCGTCCGCAATCCGGGTCGCGAGACGGCCCAGGGTCTGGCCCTCGGCGTCGACGACGTACCAGTCACGTTGGCGGTCGGAAGGTTTGGCGACATAGGTCTTCATCAGAGAAAAGCCGCGGGGAGCTCCCAGCGGCCACGGCATGATAGCCGCCACGCCGTCTTGGCGTACGCGGCCGCATCGGTGTCTATACTGCCGCGCCAACAACTGCCTAATCCCAGCCGCACTTTGTGGGTGGGAGCGGAGGAACCGCAGGAACCGTTGCAGGTTCCAGGGGCGAATCGGCCGAAAAGGTCGTAGCGCATCTCTTTCAGCGCGAGCCCGACAGCTAACTCCGCAGGCGAAAGAAAGAGAGGGCACGTGGCAAGCAAGAACGCCAGGCCTTGGTTGGCGGGAATTCATATGACGGTTGCAGCGGCGCTCCTGCTGCTGATTCTGGCTGCGCCAGCCGCGGCCAGTACCGGTGGTGCCTTCACTGCTGCGGGCGCCCCGCCGCCGCCGGGCAGCCCCACCGGCACCCCCGCGGCGGAAGCGCCGAGCGCCGGCGCGCTCAGCCTCGTCTCGGCCCAAGCGACGCCGCGTAAATCGTTCTTCTACGGCTTCCGCTACCCCAGTGTCCGCTTCGCGATCGCCAGCACCCAGGCCCAGAACGACCTCCAGATCGACGTCGTCAACGCCGCCGGCGAAGTCGCCCGCAGCTTCTTCCGCAACGACGTCGAACCGAACGTCGAAGTCAGGATCCGCTGGGACGGCACAACAAGCGAAGGTCGCCCCGCCCGCAACGGCCGCTACAGCTTCCGCATCGGGGCGCAGGCGGCCAGCGTCCCTCCCGCGGCCCGGGCCTCGACCTCAAGCGACCCGCTCAACCTCGGCTTCGCCCTCTATGGCTACGCCTTCCCGATTCTCGGCGCGCATGACTTCGGCGGCGCCGAGGGCCGCTTCGGGGCCGGTCGTTCGGGCCACACGCACCAGGGGCAGGACACGATGGCCGCCTGCGGCACCCCGCTGGTCGCGGCCCGCGGCGGCACCGTCCAGTACTCCGGTTACCAGGGCGCGGCCGGCAACTACGTCGTGATCGACGGCAAGGGCAGCACGCTCGACTTCATGTACGCGCACCTGGCCGAACCCTCGCCGCTGCTGACCGGCGAACAGGTCCGCACCGGCCAGCCGATCGGCGTCGTCGGCGACAGCGGCGATGCCACCGCCTGTCACCTCCACTTCGAGATCTGGACGGCGCCCGGCTGGTACGAGGGCGGCAGCCCGATCGACCCGCTGCCCTACCTCGAAAAATGGGACCGCTACAGCTGAGTCAGTGCCGCGTCCGACGGTTGCTCACTCGCGGTAGTAGCTACTGAGCGCCAAGGAAACGCCGCAGGCTGCGGCGGGCAGCGGGTAGGCGGCGGCCCGTCTCGAGCTCGCGAATCGCGACCTCCGCCGTCATCGCGGCGAGCAGCTGGGAGGCGGCCGTGGCATCAGGCCAGCCCATCGCCTTGAAGCTCGACACAGCCGAGGCAGCGAACCGCTCGTGCCGGACGGACATCGACGCGGCCAAATCCGGGTCCGAGCGCGCCTCCAGCGCCAGCGCCTTCACCGCCCGGTCCTCAAGGCAGGTGTCGAGATAGGCCTCGGCGCCACACACGATCCGGTCCGCCCCGGCGGACAACCCCTCAGTCGCATCACCGACGGCCTCTTGCACGCGGGCGTGGAAGCGGGCGTGGAGGGCGTCGACGAATGAGGCGCGGTTGTCGAAATGCACGTAGAAGGTGCCCTTCGCCACGCCGGCCTCGGCGACGACGCGGTTGACGCTGAGCCCGGCAAGCCCATGCTGTTCGGCGACAACGACTCCGGCGTCGAGCAGGGTGTCGCGGGTGCGACTCCCCGCTGTTGTGACCGCTTGCGGTGGCATTTATACGAGGCTATCTGACCGAGTGGTCACTCAACATGACCGACCGGTCAGTCATCTGTTAGTCTCGCGTCGATGGCTCTCCTGGAGACCGCGACCGGGCCGATCGCCTACGACGAACGCGGTGCCGGCAACCCGATCGTCTTGCTGAGTAGCGGCGCTCACGATCGCCACGACTTCGACGAGCTGCGCGATCTGCTGCCGCCCCGCTTTCGTTCGATCGCGGCGGATTGGCCCGCGCACGGCGAATCACCGGTGGGCGAGGGCGCGGCGACCGCGATGCGCTTCGCCGACGTCGCCGAGGAGCTGGTCGAGCGGCTCGCGCCAAGCGGTGCCGTCGTCGTCGGTAACTCAATCGGCGGCTTTGCCGCCGGCCGGCTGGCGATCCGCCGGCCCGAGCTGGTCCGCGGCCTCGTCCTCGTCGACAGCGGCGGCTTCCTCGGCCGCGGCCTCCAGGTCCGTGCCTTTTGCGCGCTGATGGCGCGGCCCCGCTTCCTGCGCGCGATCTATCCCTGGTTCGCCAACCGCTACATGCGCCCCGGCGGCGACGCGGATCGTCGCGCCAGGGACGCAGGCATCGCGACCACGCGGCGGGACCCCGGCCTGCGCGCGGTCAGTGAGCTGTGGGGGAGCTTTGCCTCGCCCGAGCACGACCTCCGTGCCGGGGCGAGTTCGATCGCGGCACCGACCATGGTCGTCTGGGGCAAGCGCGACCCCGTGATCCCGCTTAAGGTCGGCCGCAAAGTCGCGGCGACGATCCCGGGCGCGCAACTCGAGATCTTCGACACCGGCCACTCGCCCCAAGTCAGCGACCCAAGTGGCTTCGCCGCCAAGCTCGTGCCGTTCGCGAACCTCGCATTTGCCGAGGGGCCGGCCGCGACGGAGACCGTCGCTTGAGCGAGCCGCACCGCTGGCGCTCGGAGCTCCTCGGAGAGCCGCTCTCGCTGGAGCTGGTGAGCGGCACGCTCGACTACTTCGAGCGCGGGGTGGGCCCGGCCCTCCTCTTCAGCCACGGCTGGCTTGCCAATGCGAACCTCTGGCGCAAGGTCGTCGACGTCCTCTGCGACGAGTTCCGCTGCCTCGCCCTCGACCTACCGCTCGGCTCCCACCGGACGTCGATGGACGCCGACGCCGACCTCTCCCCTGCCGGAGTTGCCGGGCTAATCGCCGCCGCGGCCGAGCGCCTCAATCTGGACGGGGTGACGCTGGTCGGAAACGACTCCGGCGGCGCCTACTCCCAGATCGCGCTTGCCCAGCACGGCGAGAGCCTTGGCGAGCGCGTCTCCCGCCTCGTCCTCACCTCCTGCGAGACCCCGTACGACGAGTGGCCGCCCGAGCCGTTTGACGGCCTGCCCGAGGCAGCCCGCGACCCGCAGGCGCTGGGACAGTTGCTCTCGGCGCTCGAGAACCCCGCGGTGCGGGCGCTGCCCGTCGCCTACGGCCTCTTGGCCAAACACCCGCTCGAAGCCGAGGCATTCCACTCCTACGCCCTCCCAGCCAGCCGCGATGAAGGTGTGCTGCGCGACGTCGCCAAGGCGATGGCCTCCGCCTCCACGGCTCCGGTTCGCGCCGCCGGAGAGCACCTGATCGCGGACGGCAGCCTACCCACGCTGCTGATCTGGTCCAACGAGGACGAGGTCTTCCCGCTTGCCCACGCCGAGCGCTACGCGGCGGCTCTGCAAAACGCCAGCCTGGTCCAAATCGAGGACTCCTTCAGCTTCACCCCCGAGGACCAGCCGACCGCAGTCGCAGCGGCGATCAGTTCGTTCGCGGCTTAACCGATCTCTGTACGAGAAACAAAGCCACGGCAACCGGAACCGTCGCCGGCAACTCGTCAACCCAGAAGAACAAGAGGTCGAAGGCGAGCGCCAACCCAGCGACCAACCCCGCCGCCCACAACTGCCGCCGACGACGGGCCGCTTCCGTGACATATCGACACGTTTTAGGCCCGTCGGCCGGCTTTGCGAGGAGGCAGCCGAGAAGGGCGGCTATGAAGAGGTCGCCGAAGCCCATTTGGGCTGAGCCGAAGTGGACTGCCTGCAGGCGCGGCAGGTCGCCGGCGGGTGAGGCGGTGCTGAGGACCGCGTTCGGTCCCTGGAGGAGGTCGGAGGCGACGAACCAGGTATCGAGCGCCGCCATCGCGTAAATGCCGAGACGCAGCCAGAGGGCCGGCACGATCGAAACCAGCAACCAGCCAAGGGTGATGCATGCCAGTCCGGAGAGCGCCAACGCCGCGGTCTCCCCAGCGAGCGAACCCCGAGCGGCCCAGGCAAGCCCAAAGAGCGCCGCCGCAACCACCACCGGCAACCCCCAGCTGCTGACTTCGTCTTTAGTCGCGTTATCCGCGAAGAAAGCCGAAGTCAGCGTGTTTGAACCGTGGATCAGGGCTCCCAGCGCGTAGGCGGCCAGGGGCGGCACCGTTACCAAGGCGAGGTAGGAGAGCCAGGTCGCGGAGGCGGCATCGAGTTCGATAACCGCGATCACGGCCGCAATCGAGAGCGCCGGCACCAGCGCCCACCACGGGCTCCTCGCCCAGCCGAGCCATCCCGGCAGCGGCCGGGACTGTGGCAATGCCACTAGCGCCGCCTGCACAAAACCGAGAATCGCGATTGAAACGGCAAACGACATAAGCGAAGAGCCGTCGCTTAGGACCGATCCCGGCAGGGGTGGAACGTCTTGTACTTTTTTGTCGGCCGCTGCGGGCGCCAGCCCAACTCCGTCACACCGAAAAAGTTAAGTGGAACCCCTGCCGGGATCGGTCCCGGCACAACGCACTACTCCCACTCGATCGTGGCCGGCGGCTTCGAAGAGATATCGAGCGCCACCCGGTTCACGTCGGCGATCTCGTTGATGATGCGGTTGGAGACGCGCTCCAGCAGGTCGTAGGGGAGTCGGGCCCAGTCGGCTGTCATCGCGTCGTCAGAGGTCACGGCGCGGATCACGATCGGATAGGCGTAGGTGCGCCCGTCGCCCTGTACCCCGACCGAGCGCACGACCGGCAGCACGCAAAAGGATTGCCATAGCTGGCGGTAGAGGTCGGCGGCGCGGATCTCCTCCTGCAAGATCGCATCGGCGGCGCGGAGGATGTCCAGCCGCTCCTTGTTCACCTCGCCGCCGACGATACGGATCCCCAGGCCGGGCCCGGGGAAGGGCTGGCGCCAGACCATGCGCTCCGGCAGGCCCAGCTCGGCGCCGACGGCGCGAACCTCGTCCTTGAACAGCATCCGCAGCGGCTCGACCAGCTCGAATTCGAGGTCCTCGGGTAGGCCGCCGACGTTGTGATGGGACTTGATCGTCGCCGCGTGATCGCTGCCGCCGGACTCGATCACGTCCGAGTAGAGAGTGCCCTGCACCAGGTAGGCAGCGTCCTCGAGCTTCTCCGCCTCCTCCTCGAAGACGCGGATGAACTCCTCGCCGATGATTTTGCGCTTGCGCTCGGGCTCGTCGTGGCCGGCGAGCTTGTCGAGGAAACGCTGCTCAGCCTCGACGTGGACCAGCGGGATGCCGAACTGCTCGAAGGCGGCGACAACCTGCTCGGCCTCGTTCAGCCGCATCAGGCCATGGTCGACGAAAACGCAAGTCAGTTGCTCGCCGATCGCCTTGTGGACCAGCAGCGCCGCGACCGAGGAATCGACGCCGCCGGAGAGGCCGCAGATCACCCGCCCCTCCCCCACCTGGGCGCGGATCTTGGCAACCTGCTCTTCGATCACCGACTGCGGCGACCACTGCTCGACGCAGCCGGCGACGTCGCGCAGGAAGCGGGTGAGGATCTCGGTGCCGTAGGGCGTGTGCACGACCTCGGGGTGGAACTGGATCCCGTAGAGGCCGCGGTCGGGGTACTCGCAGGCAGCCACCGGCGAGCCGGGGCTGGAGGCGAGCGCGGTGAACCCCGCGGGCGGCTCGAAGACCGCATCACGGTGGCTCATCCAGCAGTGCTGCTCCTCGGGCAGGCCGGCGAGAAGGCGCCCGCCCCCGTCAATCAGCCTCAGATCGGTACGCCCGAACTCCCCGGTCTCAGCGGCCTCGACCCGTCCCCCAAGCGCCTGAACCATCGCCTGCATGCCGTAGCAAATCCCCAGAAGCGGAATCCCCAGATCCAGCAGCTCGGTAGGAAACGCCGGCGCCCCGACCTCATACACAGAAGCAGGCCCACCCGAGAGCACAAGCCCTTTGGGAGCCCTCTCCCTGATGACCTCAAGCGAAGTCGTGGAAGGCAGGAGCTCAGCGAACACGCCGCATTCGCGGATCCGCCGAGCTATTAGCTGCGAGTACTGGCCCCCGAAATCGAGGACCAACACCTCCTCTGAGGCCTGGGCCGGCGCTGTCGAGGCGCCGGCCTCAGTCGTCGGCGACTCCAACACCGGCCGAGACCGTTGCGCGCCCGTTCGACCCCATCCCCACCGACTGCTCGTTCTGCAGCTTCTTGCCCTCGCTCATCAGGGCCGGGGCGACCATCACCTCGGCCCGCTGGAAGGAGCGGATGTCCTCGTAGCCGCAGGTCGCCATCGAGGTCTTCAGCGCCCCCATCAGGTTGAAGGTGCCGTCGTTCTCCTGGGCCGGACCGAGGAGGATTTCCTCCAGCGTCCCGTCCTGCTTGGTGGTGACGCGGGTGCCGCGCGGCAGCGAGGGATGGAAGGTCGCCATCCCCCAGTGGAAGCCGCGGCCGGGAGCCTCCTTGGCGCGGGCCAGCGGCGAGCCGACCATCACCGAGTCGGCCCCGCAGGCGATCGCCTTGGAGACGTCGCCACCGGTGCGCATGCCACCGTCGGCGATCACGTTGACGTACTCGCCGGTCTCCAGCATGTGCTGAGAGCGGGCGGCCGCGACGTCGGCGATCGCGGTTGCCTGCGGCACGCCGATCCCGAGCACGCCGCGGGTCGTGCAGGCAGCGCCGGGCCCGACGCCGACCAGGACGCCAACGGCGCCGGTCCGCATCAGGTGCAGTCCGGTCGAGTAGGAGGCGCAGCCGCCGACTACGGTCGGCACCGGCACCTCGGCGATGAACTCCTTCAGGTTGAGCGGCTCGACCGTGGTCGAGACGTGTTCGGCGGAGATCACCGTGCCCTGGATGACGAGGATGTCGATCCCGGCCTCGACCGCGACCTCGTAGTGCTCGCGCACTTTCTGCGGCGTCAACGAGCCGCAGGCGACCGCGCCGCGCTCCTTGATTTCGGCGATCCGCTTACCGATCAGCTCCGACTTGACCGGCTCGGCGTAGATCTCCTGCATGATCCGGGTCGCCTCGTGCTTGGGCGCAGCGGCGACCATCTCGAGCTTTTCCTCGGCGTTCTCGAAGCGGGTCCAGATCCCCTCGAGGTTGAGCACTCCGAGTCCCCCGAGCTCGTTGACCAGCACGGCGGTGTCGGGACTGACCACGCCGTCCATCGCCGAGGCCACCAGCGGCAGCTCGAAGCGATACGGGCCCAGGTTCCAGCTGATGTCAATGTCGTCGGGATCGCGGGTGCGGCGCGACGGGACGATTGCGATGTCGTCGAATCCGTAAGCGCGCCGCCCCTTCTTGCCTCGACCGATGTCGATCTCCAAGTTAAGTCCTCCAGGGTGGCGTTGAGGACCCAGCCTACACTTCGGCGGGGACCTCCAAATCCTGGACGTGGACCTCGCCGAGCAGGCGCTCGACCTGGTTGCGGTCGACCATGCCGGCGCCGAAGTGCTGGGTCGACTCGGCGCCGCAGGCGACGCCGTAGGCAAGGCAATCACCGGGCGAGCGACCGTCGTAGCGAGCGGCGACGTATCCAGCCAGGAAGGCGTCGCCCGAACCGACCGTGGAGACCGGCTCGAGGGACTCGGTCCGCACCTCGAGGAAGCGCCGCTCGGCTCCTTCGCCGACGACCGCGACGCAGCCGTCGGGCCGCGTGATCGCGGCCTCGCCGGCGCCGAGGCGGATCAGCTCGGTCAGCCCCTGCACGAGGTCGCTGCGATCGGCGAACTCCTGGCCGACCAGCTCCTCGGCCTCGCGCTCGTTCGGGGTGACGACCGAGGGCCCGGCGCGCAGGCCGGCGCGCATCGCATCGCCCTCGACGTCGAGCACGACCGGCACGCGGCGCTCGCCCAGATCCTTGACCATGCGGGCGTAGAGATCGTCGCCGGCGCCGGGCGGAAGACTGCCAGCGAGCACGCAGAGCTCAGCGCCGTCGGCGAGGTAGCCGAGCCTGTCGACGAAGCGCTCGACCTCCTCCGGGCTGACCGCCGGCCCGCGCTCGGCGATCTCGGTCTGCTCACCCGAGGTCGGGTCGATCACGGCGAGGTTGATCCGCGTCTCGGCGGCGATCTGGGTGAAGTCGGTAAGCACCGCCTCTTCGCGCAGTTGCTCGAGCAGGCGGCCGCCAGTGGGGCCGCCTGCGAAGCCGGTGGCGATCACCGGGCGGCCGAGCAGCTTCAACGCCCGCGCGACATTGATCCCCTTGCCTCCGGACACGGTCCGGCTCTCGACCGCACGATGGCGATGGCCGAGACGGAAGTTGGGGACCGCGACGGTGCGATCGATCGCGGCGTTGAGAGTGACGGTGAGGATCATCGTGAGAAGCGCCTCAGCAGAATCGCTCCAATCAGTATCACGCAAACAGCGATCGCGACGGGAATCCAGTCGGAATCGAGGAAGCTCCGCACCCGGTCGACGAGGCTGGCCTCGGGCAAAGCGCGGGCGGCGCGCAACGGCACCTCGGCGCTGCGCAGGCCGTCGACGAAGACGGTCGCCGTGCCCAGCGGGGCGCCGCGGCGGATCGGCCCCTCGACCTCCCGCGGCGCCCGCACCGCGACGCTCAGGCGCTGGTCGGGGCGGATGCCGACGGCGACGCTGCGGGCTGCACGCAGCGGCAGCTCGCCACCGGCGTAGCGGATCGAGGGCTCTGCGAGCGCGGCTCCGGCCCGGATCGGCAATCGCCGCCTGTACTGGGCAAAGCCGTAGTCGAGCAGGTCGATGTTGTCGTTGAAGCGGGCTTCGTCGGTGGGGGCGCCGATCGCCACCGAGATCAGTTCCACCCCCTTGCGCCGACCGGAGCCGACGAGGACGTAGAGGGCGCCGAAGGTATGGCCGGTCTTGACCCCGGTCACCCAGGGCGCCATCCGCAGCAGCTCGTTGATCGTCGTGATCCGCCGCTGCGGCGTGACGCTGCGCAGGACGGCGCTGCGCGCTGCGGCGATCCGGGCGAAGGCGGGGATCCGCAGCAGGTGCTGGGTCAGGGTGGCGAGGTCACGAGCGCTGGAGTAGTTGCCGCGCTGATCGAGACCGATCGGGTTGGCGTAATGGGTGTCCGCCAGCCCCAGGGCCGCCGCGTAGCGATTCATCTGGGCGACGAAGCGCGCCTCCGAGCCGGCCGAGGCGCGCGCCAGGTCGTAGGCGGCGTCGTTGCCGCTGCGCAGAATCAGACCGTAGAGCAGATCGCGCACGCTGATCCGCTGCCCGGGCCGCAGGCCGAGCAGCGACTCACCGTATTCGGCCTGGTAGGGCGCGGCGCGGACAAAGCGGTCGAGCGGCAGCTCGTGCAGGACGACGTAGGCCGTCATCAGCTTGGTCGTGCTGGCGATCGGCAGGTGCTCTTGGCCGGCGTGGGAGACGAGCACCGCGCCGCTGCGGGCGTCGATCAGTGCCCAGGAGCGTGCTTCGATCGGCGGGCCCTTGGCCGGCGCGCCCGACGGCATGGCGGCCGCGAGGACCAGCAGCGCCGCCGCCAGGACCGCGCCCCGAAGGCGCAAGCTCACCGCAACTTCAGCTGCTCGCCCGCGATCAGGATCTGCGGATCGACTTCGGGATTGAGCCTTTCGATCCGCGCCACGCTCACCCCGTTGTGATGCGCGATCGAGATCAGGGTGTCGCCGCTCTTGACTTCGTAGGTCGCCGGGATCTTTTCGCGCGCTTGCTTCCTTGCCTGACGGGCGGCCTTGCCGTGGTGGCCCTGTCCGCCAGAGTCGTCCGAGCTGCCACCGCCGAGAGCGCCGCCGATGATCACGATCGCGACGACCAGGGCGACCACGAGGGTGGTCACCGCAAAGACGCGGGCGGCAGCTGATGAGCGCTTGTTCATAGGACGTGGCGGGCGATCGGATGGGCGCCGAGGATCGTATATACGGTCAGCGGCGTTTCACGCGGTCGAAATGTCCCAAACCGCGGCGCGCAGGCTCTCCGCCGCCGCGACCGGGTCGTCGGCCGCGGCGATGCCCCGCGAGACAGCGACCAGTGCCGAGGCAGGCCCCGGAGAAAAGGCAGCCCCCAGCATCTCCGGCCGGCCGCCCTGGGCGCCGACGCCGGGGATGAGGAAGATCGAGCGCGGCATCAGCGAGCGCAACCGGCCGATGTGCTCAGGCTCGGTGGCGCCGACCACCGCGCCCATGCCGCTCAGGCCAGCCTCGCCCAGCAGGCGCTCCGAGAGGCCGTCGACCAAGGCCGCGAGACGCTCGTGCAGAGGCAGCTCGGGGCTCGGTTGATCCTGGATATCGGCCGCGCCGGGATTGCTGGTCCGGACCAAGGCGAAGACCCCGGCACCGGCAGCGTGTGCCGCCGCGACCAGCGGCTCGAGGGCGTCGGTGCCGAGCAGGGGATTGGCGGTGAAGGCGTCGGCGCCGAGCCCTGCAACCGGGCCCCACGGCGTCGGCGTCTCACCGACGAGCGCCTGCGCGTAGGCAGCCGCCGTAACCGGCACGTCGCCCCGCTTACCGTCGGCGACGACCAGCAGGCCGGCCTCTTGAGCCGCCGCGCAGACCTCGGTAAGCGCCGCCCAACCGGGCGCTCCCAACCGCTCAAAGCAGGCGAGCTGAGGCTTGACCGCCACGCAGGCAGGTCCGGCGCGCTCGATCAGCGAGCGACAGTGGGCGACCACCGCCCCGGCCGCGTGTTCGGCGACCGAGGCTGGGGGAACGTCCGTCCCGCCCCCGGTGAGCTTCGACGGATCGGGGTCGAGACCGAGGCAGACCTGACTGCGGCGCTCTTCGACGAGCGCCGCCAGCCGATCTGCGAAAGGGGCCTGGCTCAGCCTTTGACCTTGGTCTTCAGCGCCGAACCGGCGGAGAAGCGCGGCACCTTGCCGCCCGGGATCGTGATCCGCTCACCGGTACGGGGGTTGACGCCCTGGCGCGGACCGCGCTCGGCGACGTGGAATTTGCCGAAGCCGGTAAAGCTGACTTCACCACCGCCGCTCAGCGTGTCGGTGATCGCGTCGAGCACAGCGTCAACAGCGTCGCTGGCCGCTTTCTTGCTGCCCAGCCTGTCGTCGCCTGCAAGTTGGTCCAGAAATTCAGCCTTTGTCACGTCGAAGCTCCTCCGTCAGGGGTGGTTGAAATCGGGCGCAATCTAACAGCGCTCACGGCCGTAAAGCCGCATGAGACTCAGGATCCCGCGACCGTCATCGCCTCGATCAGCAGCGAGGGCGTGCTGACCGAGCCACCGAAGGGCACCCAACGCGCGTCCGCTCCGGCCGCACGCACCGCCATCAGCATCGAGACCAGGTCACTGGCGATCGTGAACTCGCGCAGCGGCTCGGCCAGCTCGCCGCCGCGGACCGCGCGCCCGGAAGCGCCGACCGAGAAGTCTCCCGAGACGGGGTTGACGCCCGAGTGCAGGCCGGCGACGTCGGTGACAAAGACACCCTCTCCAGCTTCACCCAGCAACTCCTCGAAGCCGAGCGTGCCCACAGCGACGACCAGGTTGGAGGAGGAGACCGAGGGCTGCGAGCGGTAGCCGCCGCGCCCCGCGTTGCCGGTGGTGGCGGCGTCGCCGCGGCGGGCCGTATAGGTGTCGAAGAGGTAGGTCCGCAGCCTGCCGCCCTCGATCAGGGCGGTGCGGCGACGGGGAACGCCCTCGCCGTCGAAGGGCGAGGAGGCCGACCCCTCGGGGTCCAGCCCGTCGTCGTGGAGGACCAGCGCCTCGCCGGCGACCTCGGCGCCGAGCCGATCGGCGAACGGCGAGCGCCCGCGCTGCACCGCGCCGGCGCTGAGCCCACCGCCGATCAGGCCGATGAAGCTGGCGGCGACGGTCGGGTCGAGGATCACCGGGCAGGAGCGCGACTCGGGCTTGCGGGCGCCGATCATCGCCGTCGCCCGCTCGGCGCCTTCACGGCCAATCGCCACCGGGTCGATCGCCTCCGGCCCGCGGCCGAGGTCGAAGCCAAGGCCAGTCTCGCGGCCGTCATCGCCCTCGGCCAGCACCTGCACGTAGCCGTAGCAGCTGGAGCGCTCGAACTCGCCCTCAATCCCGGTCGAGGAGACGATCGCGACCCGCTCGGTGGAGTCCGCGTAGACGGCCTGCTCAACCGCGGCGACTCGCCGGTCGGCGTCGAGCGCCGCCCGCTCGATCGCCAGGGTCAGGGCGGCGATTCGGTCCGCCGGCCATTCCGAGATCGAGGGATCGCTGAGTTGCAGGTCGGCGGCGCTGCCACCGGCGTCCGCCGGGCCGGCGAACTCATCCTCGTCGGCGACCCGCGCCGCCTCGGCCGCGCGGGCGGAGATCGCGGCGATGCCCGCCTCGGAGAGGTCGGTGCCGAAGGCGTAGCCGACCTGGTGCCCGATCCAGGCGCGGACGCCGATCCCGCGTTGGGTCGCCGCGGTCAGGCTCTCGATCTCACCGCCGTGGGCGCGGATCTCGCGTCCCGCGTCCTCCGATGCGTAGGCCTCGGCGTCCGTGGCGCCCGCGGCGAGGGCTCGCTCGACCGCCTGCCGCGCCGGCTCGATCAAACCTCGGTCCCCCCCACCGTCATCGCCCCGATCCGGACGTGTCCTTGGCCGGTGCCGACCGGCACCCGCTGGCCCGCCTTGCCGCAAACGCCGGTCTTCATCTCGAAGTCGTTGCCGACCGCGTCGATCGCCATCAGCGCCTGCAAGCAGTTGCCGATCAGGGTCGCGCCACGACAGGGGCGGGTGACTTTGCCGGACTCGATCAGGTAACCCTCGGAGACGCCGAAGACGAAGTCGCCGGTCGCCGGGTCGACCTGGCCGCCGGCGAAAGACTTGGCGTAGAAGCCGCGCCCGACCGCGGCGATCATCGCCTCCGGCTCGATCTCACCGGGAGCGATGTAGGTGTTGGTCATCCGCGGCACCGGCAGGTGGCGGAAGCTCTCGCGGCGGCCGTTGCCGGTCGAGGCGACGCTGTCGCGGCGGGCGCTCAGCCCGTCGTAGAGGAAGGCGGCGAGGCGGCCCTCCTCGATCACCATCGTCTTCTGCGTCGGCGCGCCCTCGTCGTCGATCGCGTCGCTGCCCCACTCGTTCGGCATGCGGCCATCGTCGTAGGCGGTGAGCAGCGGCTGGGCGACCTGCTCGCCGAGCTTGCCGACGTAGACGCTGGCGCCCTTCTGGATGTGGTCGGCCTCGAGCCCGTGGCCGGTCATCTCGTGGAAGAGGACGCCGCCGAAGCCGCCGCCGACGACGACCGGCATCGAGCCGGCCGGGGCCGGGCCGGCATCGAGCAGGATCAGCGCCTTGCGGGCCGCCTCGGCGGCGATCTCGCCGGGGTCGTTATCGAAGAGCTCGAAGCCGCGGTGCCCGCCGAGGGTCTCAGCGCCGGTCTCGACCGAGTCGCCGCGGCGGGCGACCGCCTGGGCGCCGATCCGCGTCCGGGTGCGGTCGTCGCTGGAGATCAGGCCCTCGGAGTTGGCGACGGTCACCTCGCGACGGACCTCGGCGTAAGAGGACATGAACTGGGCGATCTCGGCACCGGCGCCGCGGCCGCGCTCGTCTAGCTCACGCAGCAGGGCGGCCTTGCGCTCGGCCGGCACCGCGGCCGGCCGTTGCTCGATCTGATGTGGGGTGCTGGCGACGGCCTGCAAGGGGCGCGGCTCGGCGCGCCCAGAGCGCAGCGCCGCTGCCGCCTCGTCGGCCGCCCGCTCGATATCGGCCGGCTCGAGCCCATCCACGTGGGAGAAGTAGGTCGTGCCGCCGCTGAGCACCCGCACCCCGGCGCCCTCGGCGGCGCCCGACTGCACCGCTTCGACCCGCGACTCGTCGATCGCCATCGTCAATCCGGCGTTGCGTTCGGCGAAGACCTCGGCGAACTCGCCGCCGTTGGCGAGCGCCCGCGCCAGCACGCGCTCGGCCACTCCCGGCTCGATCACGCCGCTCACGGCTTCGGCCGCTTCCCGGCGACCTCGATCAGGCGACCGGCGGCGACGAACAGCTCGCCGCCAATGAGTGAATCTCCGGCGTGGTCGCCCGCACGTCCCTCGGGGTAGTAGAGCCGGGCGAAGGGCTGGCGCGAGACCCGGCGGCGGCGCATGTAGGCGGCCGCCTCGTCGGCGTAGCCGGAGACGCGGTCGAGCAGCACCCGGTGCGGCTTAGGCGGCATCAAGCCCCTGTCCATCGCCGCCCGCGGCAAGGTCGCGCAGGACCGAACGCATGTCGAAGAACATCAGCGAGGCGAGGGCGAAGCGCTCGCTTACGACCACGGCGACGAGGCCGGCGTGGCGCAGGGCGAAGACCTCACCCTGCTCGGTGGCGATGTGGATCTGCTCAACCGGCTCCTCGCCCGCGCGGTCGGCAACCTCGAACAGCGCCGCCGCATCTTCACACCAGCGATTCGGCGATTCGCTGGCCGCCAGCACCGCCCCATCGGAGCCGAGGATCGCGCCGCCGCGCAGGTCGGGGGACATCTCGGTCAAGTAGGCCAGCGCCGACGCGGCAGCACCGGCAGCCGGGGCCTGATCCACACCGTTCGTCTCGACGTCGGGCATCTCGGCCAAAATAGCGACCCGTGACCCTGGCCCGAGCCTCCTGGATCATCGTCGTCTCGATCTGCGCGATCGCCGTAATCCTCTTTGCGATCAGTGGCTACACCGGGTATTCGATTACCGTGGGTGCCGTTGGGCTTGCGGCGGCGGTGAACCTTTTGCCGAGTCCTTAGCTCGATCGAGGGGGGCGAATCGGCGTGACCTGGCGCCTTAGTGGGAATATGTCCGACCCGCGCGCCACTCCTGACCTAGCCATCGCCAGAATCGCCGCCCGTCAGCTTGGCCTCGTCTCCATCGGGCAGATCCATGCGGCTGGGCTCGACAAGGACCAGGTGCTATATCGGGTGCGAACAGCGCGGCTGCACCGTATCCACCGGGGCGTCTTCGCAGTCGGCCATGCTTATCTCTCAAGGAGGGGAGATGGAGGGCGGCGACTATGGCCGGTGGTGATGCCGCCGTTCTCAGCCACAGAAGCGCTGCCTCGCTTTGGGGGTTGCTGCCAAATCGTGAGGGGTCCGACATCGAGATCTCCGTCCCTGGAGACGGGGGAAGACGAAGACGCTCCGGCATTCGCCTTCATCGCTGTCCTCCCTACGGGCGGAGCACGTAACCCGCCGCCAAGGTATTCCGGTCACGACCCCATCGCGCACCATCAGCGATCTTCGCGGCGCAGTTTCACCTCGGGAGCTACGCCGCGCTGAACGACAAGCGGATGTGCTCGGACTGCCCCTGGGCTCAAGCGCTAGCGCCGACGGACCACTCTCGCGACCTCCGGCTCCAGACCCTCGGGTACAGCGTCATCCGGCTCACATACCGCCAGGTGATGGATTGCCCTGAGGAGGTGGCCGCAGGACTGAGGAAAGCATTGTCGGTGGAGGTGAGCGCTGACCCTCGCGCTGCCCGTTAGCCGGCGCGGAAGGGACCTGAGCGAGCCCGCTCGGGGTCACGCAGTGACGTCTCCGGCTCGACGTGGATCAGCACCTCGGCCCGGGTGATGTCGGCCTCGATCGAGTCGCGCATCGCGTGGGCTAGCTCGTGGGCTCGCTCGAGGCTGGTGCCGGAGCGGTACTGGACGTGGAGATCGATGTAGCGGCGGGCGCCGGCGCGGCGGGCCCGCAGCTTGTGGTAGCCGGCCACCTCGGGCGTGCGGGCTGCTGCGATCGCGGACTCGATCCGGTCCATCTCCTCGTCGGGCAAGGCTTCGTCAACGAGCACGCCGGAGGAGCGCCTGATGATCCTCACCCCGGCGATGACGATCGCCGCGGCAACGGCGAGCGCCGTGATCGAGTCGAAGGCGGCGTTGCCGGTGACCTTGACCAGGACGAGCCCGACGACGACGCCGGCCGAGGTCAGCGCGTCGGTGCGCAAGTGGGCCGCGTCGCCCTCCAGGGCGGGTGAGTCGTGTGCTTTGGCCTGGCGCGAGAGGACAGTTGAGACGACCAGGTTCGCCACCACCGAGAAGCCCATCACCGCGATCCCGACCCCGAGCGTTTCCACATGGGCGCCAACAACGAGGCGGTGGGTCGCCTCATAGATGATGATCGCCGCTCCGAGCAGGATCAGCAGGCCCTCGATCGTCGCCGCCAGGCTCTCGACCTTCTCGTGGCCGTAGGGATGGTCGGCGTCGGCGGGCTCGTCGGCCTTGCGCACGGAGACGAAGGCGACGACCGAGGCGACGAGGTCGATCAGCGAGTGGATCGCCTCGGTGAGGATCGCGATCGAGCCGGTGATCGCACCGGCGGCGAGCTTGATCGCGATCAACAGCGCGTTGGAGGCGATCGAGAGCCCCGCGGCGCCGCTCTTGGTGTGGATCATCTTGCCCCGGTGTTGGCCTCGCCGGCGCCCAGGTGAGCTGCCAGCATCCGCGCAGCCCGGCCGCGGTGGCTGATCTCGTTCTTCTCCGCTTGGCTCAACTCCGACATCGTGCGCGGGTCATCGGCGCCGGTCTCATCGGGGACGAAGGCCGGGTCGTAGCCGAAGCCACCCTCGCCGCGTGGCTCCTCGATCAGGCGTCCCTCGCAGCGAGCCTCGAAGACGCGCTCGGAGCCGTCGGCCTCGATCAGCGCCAGCGCGCAGTGGTAGGCGGCGCGGCGATCGACGCCGGCGGCGGCGACCTCGCGCAGCAGCTTCGCCAGGTTCTCCTCGTCGGTCGCTCCCGCGCCGCCGTAGCGGGCCGAGCGAATACCGGGCCGCCCGTCCAACCCCATCGCCTCGATGCCGGAGTCATCGCCGATCGCCGCCTCGCCGCTGGCGCTGTGCGCCGCGCGAGCCTTCTCGAGGGCGATCTCGGCGAAGGAGTCGCCCTCCTCCGGCGGCAGCTCAACCCCGTCGGGCAGGGACTCGAGCTCAAAGTCGGGCAGCAGTTCGCGCATCTCGCGCAGCTTGTGCTTGTTCGCGGTGGCGAAGATCAATCGACGCACCCGTCAGGACTACCCGCCGGCCACCTTTTCCTGCACTCCCCGCAGGCGGGAGATCCCCATCTCGGCGAGGCCAAGCAGCTCGTCGAGCGAGGCGCGAGAGAGCGGCGTGCGCTCGGCCGTCGCCTGCACCTCGACCAGGCCGCCGTCGCTGGTCATCACGACGTTGGCGTCGACCTCGGCGGTCGAGTCCTCGGAGTAGTCGAGGTCGCAGAGGGCGCGGCCGTCGACCATGCCGACGCTGACCGCGGCGACCGAGCCGGTCAGCGGCATCGCCTCGATCTCACCCGCGTCGAGCAGTTTCTGCAGGGCGAGGCGAAGGGCGACGTAGCCGCCGGTAATCGCCGCGCAGCGGGTGCCGCCATCGGCCTGCAGCACGTCGCAGTCGACGTAGACACTGCGTTCGCCAAGCGCCTTGAAGTCGACGACGACCCGCAGCGAGCGGCCGATCAGGCGCTGGATCTCAACTCCGCGCCCGTCCTGCTTGCCCTTGGCGATGTCGCGCGCCTTGCGATCGCCGGTCGAGGCGGGCAGCATCGCGTACTCGGCGGTGACCCAGCCCTTGCCGCGACCCTGCATCCAGCGCGGAACGGTGGCGTTGACCGAGGCCGTGCAGATCACTCTGGTCCGGCCCAGGGTGATCAGCGCCGAGCCGTCGGCGGTGTCGACAAAGCCGGGATCGATCGCGACCGGCCGGATGTCGGCGGGCGCGCGGTCGTAGCTGCGGGAGGCTGGCATGGTCGCGAGTCTAAGTCAGAGGCGCCGCACGGCATTCCCCACAAACGCGGAAGGGCCGCGACGAACGCGACCCTCCCTGCCCACTGGGGGTAGCCCTTTGACACTCGGGGGGACAAGCCCGGCGCCTCGCGAGCCTGGCAAGAGCATAGGCACGTTAGCCCTGAGCAGTCAAGAAATTCCTTTTGGTAGAACGTTCAATCCGCGTTGGCTGAAGTGCACGTCGAAGGCAAAAGCCTCGTCGCCCCCGTCACGCTCGATCAGCGCAAACGAGGTCGCGTCGACATAGCTCCAGCGCTTGTCGTCATGGCCTTCGAGGATCTCCCAGGCCCGTTCCTCCGTCGGCCGATCGAGGTGGACGAGGTCGATCGCACCGCCGCTGCGAAACCGCCGCCCCCACTCGATCGCCTCGCCGCGGCCAACCCGGACCATCAGCGCCGTGTAGGTCTCGGCGAAGACGTAGTTCGAGGTGAAGAGCGCAACGCCCTCGGAGATCAGGCCGGCGAGCGCCGATCGCGCCCGCTGGTGCTCGGCCTCCGAGGAGTTGCGCAGCGCGACGAAGGCGCTGGTATCGATGAAGACCGACTTCATGGGCCGTAGAGGTCGCGGTCCAAGCTGCTGACGCTGGTCCCCTCACGGCCCTTGCCGGGCGTCTCATCGACGAGGTAGCTGAGCAGGGGGTCGGCGGCGGGGTCGACACCGCGGGCCCGCTCAGCGTCGATCAGCTCGCGAACAACGCCGGCGATGCTGCCCGCCGCGCCCGCGCGCTGCTTCAGCCAGCGGTACTGGCCCTCGTCTAGATATAGCTGGGTTCGATGCCTCATGCTGTAATACAGCGTACGCCCCGACCCGGACGGAACCCGTCCCAGGGGAACCTGCAGGGGATCGACCAGAGGCCTCAGGGCCGGCACTGGAGCGGCCCGCAGGGGCCGCTCCACCTCCACCCTCATTTGAAGGCCACCTTGTCGACTGCCTCCTTGATCTTGTTGAGGATCGGTAAAAGTTGCATAGGATGGCGCCTTGGCTCTGAGACTTGACGGATACGTCCGTGTGAGCCGTGTCGGGGGGCGAGAAGGCGAGGGCTACATCTCGCCCGACGTGCAACGGGACGCGATCAACGCCTACGCCGCGCAGATGGGTGGCGTCATCGTCGCATGGCACGACGACCAGGACTTCAGCGGTGGCAACACCGAGCGGCCCGGCTTCCAAGCCATGCTGAACCGCCTCGAGGAGCGAGAGACCGACGGCATCGTCGTGATGAGCATCGACCGCTTTGCCCGGTCGACCGCAGACGGCTCGCGGATCGTCAAAGAAATCGTCGAGCGAGACCAGGTCTTCGCCTCCTGCCACGAGCGCATCGACCCGCGCACCGACGAGGGGCGCTACATGCTGCGGAGCTTCCTCAGCAACGCCGAGCTCTTCCTCGACCAGGTCGGCACGCGGTGGAAGACGGCAAAGGGTCGGGCGATCGCCCGCGGCGCCCACATCGGGCCGACGCCGACCGGCTACCTGAAGGTCAAGCCGATCCCGCTGAAGCCCAAGCACATTTCCCCGGTGGACTCTGCGGCCATTGGCGGCCCGACTGAACCGGGGCTTCTCGTCCCCTCCCCCACCCACGGCAATGCGATGACCAAGCTCTTCGAGATGGGCGCGACCCGCTCCCATAGCGACGTCGCCCTGGCCCGATGGATGACCAACGAGGCGCCCCGGGAAGGCGGCGCCGCATGGAACCCGAGCGAGGTGCGGCGCTGGTTCGCCAACCGGACCTACCTCGGCGAGGTTCGCTACGGAGACATGGTCAACCAGACCGCCCACACACCGCTGACGGACGAGAAGACCTGGCAGCGCTGCCAGCGGGCGCCGGGAGAAGCCAGGCTCATCGCGTCGGATTACCTCTTGAAGGGCCTCGTTCGATGCGCGGCCTGCCGCTACGCAATGGGAGGGCACGGAGCCGCCTATCGCTGCCACCGCGCCGGCAGAGGGTGCCCGGCGCCCGCGAGCATCAACGCAGTGCGGGTCGAGAACTACGTGATCACGATGCTCACCGCTCACCAGCAGGGATTGCTGCTGGCCCAGAGTGAAACCGACGACTCGGGTGTAGAGGCGATTGCGCGATTTGACGAGGCCGCGCTCGAGGTGAAGAAGTTCGTCGCCGACACCGAAGCTCGCAAGCTTCTCGGAGACGCAGCCTGGCAGGAAGGATTGCGCGTGCGCGTCGCCGAGGAAGAATCTCGTCGCCCGGCCAGAGATGAGGCGCTCGCAAAGGAAGAGGCCACGCAACTCGCTCTGGTCTCGGCCGCCGACCTCGATCGCAAAGATCCCAAGGAACGCCATGCCCTACGCGACCTCCTGACGGGCATGGTCCGCCACGTCTTCGTTCGGCGTGCCGACCACATGGCCCCTGCCAGCGAGCGCGCCCTGGTCGTCTGGAGCGACGACCTCCGCGCCATCGCCCTCCCCAGCAAACAGACTGGAGCGGGTCCCTTTGAGCCGATCCGGTGGTGAGGCGACGTGCCAGGTCCCGCCGAGGCGAGCTTCCAAGCCGTCCCGCAGCGATTCCACCCCGCGCTGTATGGCGAGAGGTCCAGGGTCGAGCTGCTCAAGTACTAGTGTCACTCCAGTCCACCGGCAGAGCTGCCGGTCTCCTCGTCGAGTTCGCGGTTCAGCTCGTCCAGCTCTTCGCAGTGGCGGACGTAGGCGCGAGCGCAGGTGGCGTGCATCCAGCCCTTGTCTGAGCCGTCGACCTTCGCGACGTAGTGCTCACCCTTGACGATCGGCTCAGGGCACATGGCGCAGTCCCCGCTTCGCTTAGCGAGGACTTCTGCGCTGCAGGTGAGCTCGGCCACGGTCACCCTGTCGTCGCCTCGTCGATCGCCGGGTGCTCCCACCCCTCACCGGCATCAGGCCCGCAGGCCGAGCAGAGACCCGGTTCGAGCCAGCCGCAGCCGCCAAAGTCCTCGTGCCAGCAGGCGCGCTCAGGCGTGCAGCCGCAGACGCGACAGGCGAACGGATACAGCACTGAGAGCAAGCCGACGATGTTGGGCGGGACCCAGCCCGCCGGCTTCAGCAGCTTGCCGTCCCCGCGTTTGGGCCCGCCGCCCTTCGCCATGTTGGTGCGGTGGACCTCCTCCCAGAACGGGGCAAGGTCGATGCCGAAGGTGACCGCCGCGCCGTAGACGACGCAGAGCAAGTCGCAGAAGCCGTCGATCGCGCCAGCGAGGGACTGCTCGCGCTCGGGTTCGCCGTCGCCGAATTCGATGTAGACGGGGCGACCGGTGATCGCTTCGGCGGTCTCGCGCGCCTCCTCGAGGATGAGGTCGGCGTTGACCTGCGGGCGACGGATCGCGGGCGTCTCGCCGATCACCAGTCCGGTCGCCCGGAAGAAGTCGTAGACGTCGCTCTGGACCCGGTGCTCGAGGGGCGCCATCAGGCCCTCCCCGCCGCATTGACGGCGCCGTTAGCGCTGTCGCGGATCAGCTTGCCGTACTTCCGCATCGACTCGACGTCGCCGAGGTAGAGCACCCGGGCGACCGTTGCCGGTGCGGCGCCAGCAACGCCGACCTGGAAATCGTGAATGAGCGCCGGCAGTTTGATCCCCACCTGACCCGACGCCGCGTCGACCAGGGCGGCCCGGACTACAACGCTGTCGGCGAGGATGACGTCGTCGTCGAGGTTGAACTGCTTGCGGAGGCGCTCGCTGGCGAGCCTCGCTGCGTCGTCTGGGATCGGCTCGAAGGGAAGATCGACAGACGGGGTGCCCATGCACTTCGCCCACTCGTCGAGCGTGTGGTCACCGCTTCGTCGACCGCACGCGGCGCACGGGTCGTTGAGGCCTTCGACGGGCATCAGCCTGCTCCGACCTTCTCGACGTGCCCACACCGAGTGCAGACGAGCAGGTGCTCGAAGCGGCGCATCTTGCAGCCAAACCACCAGCATTGGAGGCGCGCAATCACTGGCGGTCTCCAGTGGGTTCGTAAGTGGCCTCGAAGACGTCGGGCTTGCAGGCGCTGACACCACCGTCGTGGTGGCGGAGGATCCAGTCGCCGACCTCAGCAGTCGCCTTCCGGGTTCCGTTCCTGGTCTCTTTGACGATCCCGCCGGTGCCGTCGCCTGCGACCTGCTCGTCGGGCAAGAGGAACGTGAGATCGAAGCCTCCGTCGAAGAGGAAGGCGTCGACCAGGTCGCAGTCGACCGGGCGCTTGCGGAACCGTCGAGCCGTCACAGCACTGCTTCCCCGAGCATCCACAAGCCGGCCACGAAGGCGACGACTGAGATCCACACCAGCAGCTCGAGGAGGGACATCCCCCGCTGCGGTTCCGAGTAGCTCGCGTGGTGCGGGCGGCCGGGGCCGGGGGTTGGCAGCTGCGTCACTTGGCTGCCTCCTCGTAGCGCAGCAGCCCACGGTGGTCCCGGATTACCCTGTAGCGACCCGGTGCCACCGGAGGACCGCCGAGGTTGCTCAGGTGGGCGTGGAGCTCGCAGTCGAAGAGCTCGCCATCCAGGCGCTCACGAAGCGGGTGCTGGATCGAGAAGTTCGTCGGGGTGAAGACGACGATGTGCTCGGTCTCTCGCTCGGCAAGCAGCTCGTCGACGGCAGCAGGCCGGGGACAGGTCTCGTAGGAGCAGGTGACGTGCCCGCCGCCGCCGACAAACAGCGTCTCGCCGCAACCGATCGGGCAGTGACCTCGTACGTTGATCATCGCTCCCCTCTCTGGGTGGTTTCGCTTGATCGGAGGCGCACGCGGTCGCCGTCGCCCTCCTCGAGGTCCCCGCTCTTGACGAGTTCCTTGTAGGCGTAGTCGACGGCCCTCACGCTCTTGCCGGCACCGCCGACGGTGCGGAGCTCGAACTTGCGGATCCACTCGCGGCGCTCGGACCCGGCGTAGGCGAGCAGAGTGAGCATGGCTGCCGCGACTTCGTCGTCGAAGGCGTTGGCCTCTGCGATCTTGTCCTCGAGGAGGTCTCGATCGACCGGGACCATCCAGTTCCCCACCGCGATGTCGGCGGGCTGGCCGTGACGGCAGTAGACGGGGGTGTCAGAGGTGCGAGCGCAGCCGATGCTCGGGCACGCGAAGACCTTGCGGGCGGTGGTGCTCATTGAAACGCCGCCACGGTCAGGAGGGCGATGCCGACCAGGAGCAGGACGCCGCCGGCGATCAGAGTCCGGTTGAAGACGATGATCACGACACGCGCCTCAGTTCGATGTCTTCGCGGCGACGATCGAGCGCTGCTTCGAGACGCTCTCGCTCAGCGGGGAGGTCGACGGGCTGCTCGGGTTGGGGGCGAACCCGGCGCCCCGGGGTGACCGAAGTGCGGCGGACCCACTTGGCGTAGAGCCAGCACATGGCTATGACGAATGCGGTAAGGGTGATTGCCAGGCCGAGACCCACCGCGAGCTGGTAAATCGTGAGCGCGACGGCTTCGAGGAGCAGACCGAGGTCGGGCATTTACTTCCGCCCCCAGCGTTCGTCGTCTCGGCCAGCGGCGACGGCGAGGGAGATGCCGAAGAGGAAGGCGAGGAGGAAGGCGAGGAGAACTGCAGCAATGAGGACGTAGACGAGCATCAGGCTGCGGCCGCGGCTTTCTCGGCGGCACCGTGGTCGATGTAGAACCAGTCGATGCTCTCCCGCTGGAGGCCTACGGCGAGAAGGGCGAGGTTCTCTTCCCCTGGAGTGACGTCTCCTTTGCGCCACCTGCGTATCGCACGCTCGTGCTGACCCGTGATCTGGCTCAGTTCCCCAGGGCCAAGGCCCAGCTCCTTCATCGCCAGGGTGATGTTCTGGGCGATCCGCTCCTTCATGGTGGGCTTTGCCTGTCCGGGCAGCATCTGTCCGCTATAGTAGCAGACTATGTCCGGACGGAATCAGTCCACCAAGTTGACAGGCCCTGCCCTGCTCCGGCTGGCAGCCTTCAGGGAAATGGCTACCGACCACATCAAGCGGGTGGGGCAAGCACTGCGGGAACGACGCGAAGAGCTCGGCTTGAGCAAGGCGGCATTTGCCCGGACAGTCCATGCCGACGTCCGGACCATCACTCGCTATGAGAAAGGCGAAACCGCAGGCGCGCTCAGCGCAATGGAGCAGCTGGCGGCCGGCCTCAAAACGACCGAGGATGAGATCTTCGCCGCTGCTGCGAAGCTGCGGGAGGAGAACAGCACGGCGCCACGAGAGGCCCCAGCTAGCGATAGCGAGAGACTCGACCGAATTGAAGGCCTGCTCGAGCAGCTCGTCGAGCGCGACGGGGTCGGGGATCCCGACCAGGCAGCCGAGATACAGCGGCAGGGCGAAACGGCCAAGGCTCAGCTGGATCGCGCCGCTGATCGGCGCCGGGCCAGCTAGCTGCTTTTCACCAGCTGCAGTTCCGGCGGCAGATCTGCCGGTTGCTCGCCATCGAGGATCTCGTCGAGATCCTCGAGCGCCCGGCGAAGGCAATCCGGCGGATGCCGTAGTGCCCTGATCGAGAAGTAGATCGCCCAGAGCTGGGCCAGCTCTCGCTCGCTAGGCACCATGCAGACAATACCGTTCGGTGATCTCTCCCCGCCGCACCATTGGCTGCACTATTCCGGAGTGGTTAAGACTTTGTCAAAGGAACTTTCTTAGGCGATCAAGGGATCGGGAAGAACATTTGCGAAGAGGAGACACGTACGCCCTCCTCGCCAGAGGTCAGACGCCGGCTATCGCTGCGCGCTTGAATCTCATGTGCTTGCTCGTAGGTCCCGCGGTGTAGGGCGCTCATTTCCTCGATGCCCTGCGCATCCAGGTGGTGCGGTGTCCGAGTAACCCAGGCTGCCTCGGGGTCGTCGAGGAGTCCGCCCTCGACTGCCTCGGTGAAGTCGTCGATTGGCTTCGAGGCAGCGCGCCAAGCGAAGTGGTGGGCGGCCGCGGGGTGCATCGCAGCGAACTCATCGATGTCGACGAGCGGCCGGGTGACGGACCTGTAGAACTTCGCGACCGCGCCGACGCCCGCCACCTGTTCTTCTCGAACGAGCTCGACGCAGCCAAGTTCCTCCAAGCGCTTCACGTGATACGCCGCGTCCTCGCCCAGCTCGCGGCTGATTTCCGTGGGGCTGGCTTCACGTTCGGTCAGGATCGACAGCGCTTCCTCTCGCACCGGGTGCGATAGCGCCTTCGCGAGATTCTGCGCCGCTTGGCGCTTTGCGGTCGGTTTGGTCTTGGTTGGCATTCGTTCCCCTCTGTCAAATCTGAGTGGTTAGCGCGAGCTAATCCGGAGGGTAGCTGCCGTGCTTCGCCTGAAATTGCTCCATTGATGGAACTTCTTTCATCAATGGAGAGGTCTCCAGTGATGACCCCCTTCCGCTGACGAAGGGAGGTGAGGCAGGATGAAGATCAAGACGACTGAGCAGGTCGCCCCGTTGCTCTCCGTTTTCAAGACGGTCTAGACGTGCGCCCGCGCCGAGCCCCCCGGCAGTTACGTCGTCGGGGGGCTCACAGGCGCCTGGCCTAGAAACAGCAACGCCCCCCGGAGGCGATCCGAGAGGCGTCGTGTCCATCGAGCAAAACAAAAGAAGGGGCCCAGACCGGCGCACCCGTAGCTCCTGCCGCCAGCATAGTCGATCTGTGCCCGCAATGGGACGCTATTGGCCCTATTTCGGAACTATGTCGAGCAAGCCGAGGCGAAGGGCGGGACGGCGCGTGCCTAGATCCCGTCAACCAGCTTCGATGCCGGCACGTCGAGCGCTCGAGCAAACTTGGCGACGGTCGAGATTCTCATGTCTCGGTTGCCCCTCTCGGCTCGGCCGACCTCTCGAAGGTGCATCCCGGCCTCGTCGGCCAGACGCTCCTGGGTCCACTTCCGCCTCTCGCGCTGCGCCCTGATGTTGGCGCCCACTGTCTCCTTTGGCTCCACGGCCGGGGATCATCGAGAGCGTGGCCAAAAGCGTCTAGGACCAATAGCGTCCTATCGGCCTGAACGACAAAAGCCCCGCCGCCTCTATGAGAGGTGACGGGGCTTTCGTCGGAGGCGTCTAAGCGCCCAAGGTCTACCGCGCCGCGCTGGCCTTCATGCACCGCAGCCAGAACTGTTCGAGCTCGTGGCGGGGAGGCATGTACGCCGGCAGGCACTCATGGCAGACGGGAACGCGGCGGTCGCCGGGGCCGCGGGGGACCATGCCCGCCGGGGCGCCGCGGTGCTGACCTCCGCAGTTGCGGCACTTGTAGGTGTCCTCCATCTAGGAGACCACCGGCAGGTACCGCGCCAGGACTACGTCGAGGTCCTGGCGATCGCCCAGGCCGAAGGCTCGTTCCATCGCTCAGCGCCGGACTGCGTCGACCACCTGCGAAACGACCAGGGGGCCGAAGGCGCAAACGACACCGACGACACCGGCGACGAGCGACGGGACGCCGACCTGGGTAGAAAAGCCGAAGACAGCGAGACCCAGGGCGGGCCCGGTCAGGGCCTCGGTCGGACGCTCGGTGATGAGGTTCATGGCGATCCTTTCGTGGGGTTGCGATCAGAGGTGGCGGCGCCCTCCGGTGCTGGCGCGAGGCCCAGTTGCTTTTGGACCGCGGTCGAGCTGCCCTGCTTGACCGATGAGTCGAGGGCGAGCGGCAGCTCGACCTTGGCTCGAGGCGCCTTGCGAGCTCGCTTGGGCAGCTGCTTCACCCGGAGGTCGACCAACTCGGCGCGGCCGCCGGTGAGCTTGTTGACGTCGACGTCGCCGTTGACGCCGGCGACGTGGGCCGTCGAGGTGTACTGCCACATCAGCCTCGTCGACCAGGGCGGATTGGGGATCGTCGGCGAGCTCACGCCGTAGTGGGCGATCCACAATCGGTACTTGCCGAGCCAGTTGCAGCCGGAGAAGTTGGCCTGGGCGAAGCTCGGGTAGGTGTAGACGATCGCCTTCACGCCGAGGTTGCGGCGCACCAGGCGAAGGAAGGAACCGACGTAGCGGCAGGTTTCAGCCGGGCCGAGCTCGGTGGTCTCGACGTCGAGCACTGGCGGCAGCCAGCCCTTGCCGTAGCCAGCGTGGCCGATCACCTGCGTGAACCAGGCCGCCTCACGAGCTCCGACGCGATCGCCTCGAGGACGGAGGAAGTGGTAGGCGCAGGGCACCAGGCCCGCTCCGGTGACGGCGCGCATCTTCTTGCGGCCGAAGCCGTGGTCGATGTAGTCCTGACCCTCGGAGGCCTTCACGCAGGCGAAGCTGGCGCCAGCGTGGCGGACTGCCCCGAAGTCGATCGAGCCGTTGTTGGAGGAAACGTCGATGCCCCAGGCCGGACCCTTCGGGCGCTTCTTGTGGTGGTGTTTCTTGGGCTTGGGCTTGGGCTTGCCGGGGTGTGCCACCGGCGCTGCAGGTGCGACTACGGGCGGGACCTTTTTCGGGGTCGTCTTGATCGGCTTCGTCGCCGGTCGGCGCAGGCGCTTCCACACGCGCTTGGAGACGACGCCGTTGACCTTCAGATATTCGGCGTGCTGGAAGTGTTCAACGGCGACGGTCGTCGAGTGGCCGTACTCGCCGTCGACGTCGACGCTCTTGTCACCGTGTCCCCGGAGGAGCTTCTGCAGCTTGCGGACGTAGACGTTCTGGCCGGGCCCGCCAGAGCCCTGGCGCAGGGCGGGGCTGTGGAGGTTGGTGCCGGGGTTCGGGCGGTTGTAGTCGCCGACGTAATTCCAGTGCCACGGCTCCCACATGGCTTCGGTCTTCCCCCAGCGAAAGCGATCGCCGTGGTCGTGCAGATATTCGATCGTCCTCGGCGGGTCGTCGGTTGCGACTCCCCAGCCGTGGTTGGAGAAGCCGGGCGTAGCCGCATTCTCACAGTGACCTTGGCCGCACCAGTAGGCCTTCCAGTAGATCTGCCGGGCCAGCGGCCGGTACGCCGAGTCGCAGCCGTTGATCGCCAGCACTTCGCCGGCGGCGAGCGCCATTGAGTTCCAGGCCGCCGCGGCGCGGTTGTCGAGCTGGCCTTGTAGGGGTGGGCACTTGACGCCGGTGGCGATCGGCGTCATCGCGCTCGAGGGCGCGTCGCCGTTCGTCCAGGCAGTAGCTCCCTGGGCACCGGCGCCGAGCAATATCAGCGCCGCCACCAGGGCGAGCAGGGTCCGCCGCATAGCGGACCTCCTTTCGATTGTGGATTCAGAGGCCGCGCTTAGGCGGTTGCTACGGTCGGCCGATGGCCGAGAAGGACGAAGAGGTGCAGCGCGACGCCGCGGCCGAGAACGACCAGGCCGCCGAGGAACGCAAGGCCGACCTGCTCGAGGAGCTCAAGCAGGTCCTGCCGAAGCCCTACGCCGACTACGTCCCTGACATGCCCTGGGAGCGCCGGTAGCTAAGCGTCATTCGGTGCAGACGCGGAGGCCCAGCGCGTTCACTGAGCAGACGATTTTCCCGACTGTGCCGCCGGGGTCGTCGAGAAGACCGGTACCGGATTCGGGTGCGGTGCTTTCGGCCGCTGGGGCCGTCGGGGATCCCGCGGCTTCTTCACCCGCAGGTCTGCCGGTTGCGGGAGGCGAAGCAGCTTCGGGAGTCTCTGCAACTGGGGCTTCAGGGGCGACGGCATCAGGTTGGGGGTGAGCGTGCCCCTCGACGTCGCCGTTGTTGTGCGCCGGCGCTTTGGCCGGCGGCGGTTGCTGGCCCGCTGGGGCGGGCTGTAGGGCATCACCACCTCGAGCGGGGGCTGAGATCCCCGAGCTCGGCGCCGGGCATCGGTAGCCCACCTTCCAGAAGGCGATACAGGTGTCGGCGATCGAGCGCTGGCGGTCAGAGCGGCGCTTGACCTTCTGGCACTCGCGACTCGCTGGCGCCTGAGCGCAGGCCGAGCGTTCGACCTTGGTGATCTTGGTGTCCTGCTGGAAGTTGACGACGATCGCGTAGGCGATGCCGCTGAGGCAGAGCAAGATGAACAGACCAACGAAGATGGTGCGGCCACGGCGGGCCCGGGAAACAACACGGTCAACCTCGGTCATCCGATCACTCCTCTCGCGAGTAGGAAGCCCACGGTCGCGGTTGCGACGATCGTGCCGACCACGCTGTAGAGGGCGTTGGTGTTGCGGTCCACCGCCTTGGTGAGCAACTGGACCTCCTTGCGCAGCACGGGGATCTCCTCGACGTCGCCCTCGACGTCATTAAGGCGCCGCTCGAGGCGGTCCTGACGTCCTGAGATCAGGCTGAGCGGGGACGGATCGGCGGACAAGGACTTCCTCCTGCAGTCGGTGGAAACGGGTTCTGGTACGGTCGCGACCGTGGGACGACGACTAGCAGCACTACTTGGGGCGGCCACGCTTGCATTGGCGGTGGTTCTGGGGGCGCCGGGAGCACAGGCCGAAAGCTTCCAGCGAGTACATCTACGGGCCGAGAGAACGATGAAGACGTGGCGCTCCCAGCGCGTGCTGCCTCACGACAGGGAACTACTCCTCGGTGTCTACGTCGATGGTCGCGCGGTGGACCAACGCGGGATCATCTCTAGATGCCGATACTCGCTGATGATGCCCGACCTGGCGCTCGAAGTACGTAGTTGTGGAAACACGCGGCTCATGATCCGCTACGTCGGCCGGACGAGATTCATGGTGAAGTTCAAGCTGGGGAGCTACTAGGCGGCGACCAAGAAGTAGAGCAACGAGGAATGAGCGGGGCTGATTTCGCCGTTGCCGCTTGATCCGTCCCTAACGCGCCCTTGGATCGTGTGTTCCGCAGCCGAAAGCGTAAAGGTGTAGACCTGAGAGACGGTCGCTTGGGCAGAAGCCGTCCCGACTTCGTTGTAGAGAATTGCGCGCTGAGTCTCCTCTTCTTTGGCATCGAGTTTCACTGAACCTTCTACGTTGGTCGTAGCGCCAGTCTTGAGGGAGAAAGTCGCGACGACAAAGAGCTTGGATTCAATCGCCGGGGTAATTTTGAGCAACATGCCAGGCACGTCTGCGTAAACCCCGCCGGTCGCCACAGTGCCACCAGTGCCATAGATAATCCCCGCCGTAAGTTTCGCCTTGCGCGACGTAACGGCTTTGTCAGCGAGATCCGCTTCCGCGACGCCTCCGTCTTCGATCTTCGCGCTATTGACCGAGTTCGCTTTCGGCACCCGTTCATCGCTGAGCCGCGTGTCGTTGCCCGCAGCCGCCGTGGAGGCGGTGGCCCCCAGCGCTCGCAATGCCTCGGTCCCGGCAGCCGCCCCAGCCGACGGCTTCAAGGCGTCGGCGATCATCGACGCGACGATCTTTTTGGCGCCAATCGAGAGAGCCCCTTCCTCCGTAATCGTCGCGTCACCACTCATTGCCTTGAAGGCAGCCACGCCGTCTTTGACGATCAGGAGTTTCCCGTCGTTGGCTTCCCCACCAGTGACCAGCTGGGAAAGATCCACCGCGCCGAAGAGCGTCTCCAGTCGATCGGCCATCGCTTTCGTGATGGTCGGAACGCTCGGCGGTTTGTCCGTTTCTTTGGCGTAGGGAACTTTGAATTTGGCGGTTTCTCCAGGCATGTGGGTCCTCCTACGGTTCAGGCAGCTCGGTGGGCAAGGTGTCGGCCAGGTCGCCGAAGTCGGTGAAGGCGGCGGTGAGCGCCGCGAAGTCTTTCCAGCCCGCAGCCACGTCCTCCCAGGTGACTCCTGCGATCGCCTCGTAGTCGAGGACCTCCCACGCCGGCACCGCGGCGCGGAGCCGGACCCGGGTGCGCTCTTCTTCGGGCGTCTCGGTCGCCAGGGTGCGGATGTAGTGGGCTCCGGGGACCGGCGTACGCGGCCGCACGATCACACGCCTGGTCCCGGTCAGGGTGGGCTTGCCTGAGATCTTGATGGCTGGCAGACGTCCCCTCGCCCAACCGACCGGCTCGCGGATCGCTTCGCGAATGTCAGCCTCGCTCATCTCCGGGGTCAGCACCACCCCGACGTACTGGGCGAGATACGGGAGCGATGCCGCAGGGCACTCGTCGACGTCGAAGAGGATCGCCCAAGCGGGCCCGTCGTCGCGTTCGCGGACCAGCTCGTGGACAGGCTGAAGGGTCCCGCACCAGCCTTCACAGAACTGCCGCAGGGCGTAGCCAGTGGCGGGGTCCGCCTCCTGGTGATAGCCGAGGGCCTCGTAGAGCTGCTCCCAGAGCTTGGAGCCGTCACCGATGACCGGAGCGAGTGGGTCAATGACGACCGTCATCTACACGGCGCTCGCTTTGATTGCGCCAGCTTTGGTCAGAGGGGCGATGCCGGCGAGCGCCACGCTCTCCTGCGCTTCGAGAGGGGATCCGGTTTTCGCGAGTTTGAGGGTGACCACGCGGCCCAGACCAGGGACACGGTCGGCCTCGGAGATCAGCTCGTTGCGGTAGACGGCGTCGACCAGCTCCCAGCCCGCGGAGTTAGACAGGTCGCCGAAACCGGATGGGAGGCCCCAGTTCGCTGGCGAGAGGTAGGTGCTCAAGCGTTCCTCAACGGCGGCCTCCACTGCGGCGGGCTCATAGCCCGGGAGCACCGTGAATCCCAGTTCGACGTCGATTGACGTGTGGGTCGGGTCGCTGACGAAGTTGAGGACGCCGCTGGGCACCTTTTCGGCCTGCCGTGCCAGGAGCTCCGCTTTGACCGGGGCGCCGCAGGCGAGTCCCGCTGCGTCGATCGCCACCACCGTCACACACAGGGGGACGTCTTCTTCTTTGGTTTCGGCGTTGTAGGCGGGGATGCACAGGGCCCGGGCGACGCCGGGGACGGCCCGCGCATCGATCTCGAAGTCGACTGGCAGAATCAGCGAGAGCGAGAGCAGCTGCAGCGTCTCGACCAGGCGGTCGAGGTAGGCGTCTTCTTCCTCGGCGTCGACGCCGCCGGCGCTGACGTCGGTGAGCGCGATCGCGTCGACAAAGGCCAGGGAGTCGGTGAGGCTGGGCGGATCGGAGAGGCCGTTGGCGGCTTCACCCGGTTCGACGCTCTGCAGCACCACCTCGCCGGCGGCCGTTGCCGTTTTCCCGGCTTCGACTTCGACGTCTTCGATGGTGCGGAAGGAGAAGATCTCATCGCCCGCTGCGGCGATAGTCACCAGCGTGCCGACCGGGATCGTGTACCCAGCGTTGTCGATCATCGTCCAGGTGCTCGGCACCGTGGCGGGCGCCGCCTGGACCGGCGGCACGTTGACCACTGATTCGCCGAACCGCTTGAATGCCTCCTTGGAGATCCTCGCCGCCTGTTCGCGGTTCGTCGAAGCGATCCGCGCGAAGGCTTTAATTAGGAAGGTCTCAAGGTTGCCTTCGGCCGGTTCCCATCCCTCGAACGCTGCTTCGAGCGCTTCGACAACTTCCTCCTCGAGGGTGAGCGCGTCGTTTTCGACCAAGACCTCAACGAAGTCAGACATTTGCGGCCTCCCTCCTCACGGCGATCTGTTCAACCATCTCTTCCACCCTCGCCTCACCGACCACCCGAGCCCGAGGCTCGTCCCGTTCGACGGCGGCGAGGTAGGCATCGGCGGTCGGGGTGGTGCTCAGTTGGCTGAAGAGCTTCCGTGGGCGCCCGAAGTCCGGCGCCTCAATCCGCGATCCGGACGGTGTGCTGAGGACAGCGTGGATGCACTGCTCGATCTCACGCGCTGAGTCCTGCTCGACGGTCTGGAGCTGCCCCGCCAAGACCTGAAAGGGCACACGAAACTTGGGCACGAGGGTCTTAGGCACCGGCTGGCACTCCTTTCACCGGCAGGTCTGCCGGTTAGGTGGTCAGAGAGGAATTTCGGGTTCGGTGGCGTTGGTCCACCGCCGCAGGATCACCGGGGGGGCCGCTTCGCAGGGTCCATGAATTAGTCCTTTAAAGCTCGTACCAATTTTCGCCGTCGCACACGAGCTGGATCTGACCTGGCCCCGTGAATTTTTCGTCCAATTTGAGGACCCCTGCATTTTCGAGACTCGCAGTGCTCGTGAAACGCAGGGTGAGGACGCGGCCTTTGTGGCTTGCGGCGATCGTTGTGATGGTCGAAGACCCAGAGATAATCCAGTAGTTGGAGTGCACCCCGAACGACATGGATGCGCTGGCGCTGAACGGACCGATTGACTGATCGGTATCGATGGAAGCGCCGCGGTTGTTCGTGCCAACGAGTGAGAAGCCGCCGCCGGTGTTTTCCTTGACGCGGACTGTGGCGATATTGAGGCTGTCGCTGGTGCCTTCGGATTTGATCGCGAAGCCGGTGTTTTTCTGGAGATCCGGCCCGGTGACCTTGGCCCCATTGGCCTGGTCAATGAACCGGATGCCATCAGACCCATTGCCGTGGGCCTGAGAGCCATTGACCGTGCAGGAGAAGGCGTTTTCGATCTGAAGCCCCCGCAGGGTGTTCTTGTCGAAGAAGCCGCCGCTGATGTTGAGATGAACAACGCCCGTTGAACCAGGTGCCGCGCAGATAAGACCGTGCTGCCCATTTTCCCTCGCGTCTGTCGCAATGACTTCGCAGCGGTGATCGGCGTTGCCCGTTGCGGAGATCGCAATGCCGTGGCCCAGGTTGTTATCGGCGGAACAGCCGATGAACTTCGTCCATGACTCAGAGTCGTCGAAGGCGACGGTTGCGCCTTCGCTGTGGCTCGCCGCGGCCCCCCGGCCTGAGCTCCGTTCACAGCCCGTGAGCGTGTTCCCTTCGATCAGCGAGTAGGAGATGCGCTCGCTGCCGATGATCACGTTGCCTTGCGGCGGGAGGAACGAGGCGTCTACTAGGGGGACTTCGGTGACCGAGGCGTTGATTGCCACAGTGAGTGTGGTCGTCGTCGTAACCGATTCCAGGGCCCTGGCGCTGAACCCCGCAACAACGTTGTTCTCCGCCGTGCAACCAAGGAACCGGACGTGGCGACCACGAATGTCGTAGCCGTGATCGGCGTTACCCGCTGCGTAGCAGTCGATCAGGGTGGCGCGCTCGCAGGACTTGACGTCAAGGCCGTCCGAAGAGCCGGCGGCAAGGCCGTTGTTGAGGATGCGGCACTTCTCGAGGTAGATGTCGGAGACGGGCCCGCGCTTCGCGACGGTACTTTCGGGTCTTCCTTGGAGCCCCAAGCCGTAGCCTCGGCCGTTGATGAAGTTGCAGCGCAGGGCGTGGAAGCGACGGATCGAATAGGCATGAAACAGCGCGCCGGCAGGGTCAGCTTCTTCGAGATTGGAGTTGTCCTTGTCCCCGTCGAAGGTGATCCCCTCCAGGTAGACGTCTTCGACGGGGACGTTCGACCCGATGCCCGTCATGCTGAAGGTGCCACCGAGAAGCGAGCCTTCCTCGTCCGGGTCCAAGCGAAGCGTGGTAGCGCCTGGCCCGGCCCCGACAAGGCGGAGGTTGTTTACATATTTCAGGCCTTTGACTCTGAAAGTCCCAGCGGGAAAGCGCACCTCGCCGGTTGGTCCGGCGCTGTTGATTGCCGCCTGGACCGGAGCCGTGTCGTCGGCTACACCATCTCCCTTGGCCCCGTAGCTCTTGACATTGGGGACAAACCAGACGTCGGGCGTGGGCGAGCTTGGCTCCCACCACTCAATCACCGGGGGGCCGTCGAGGGGCTGGGCGATCCGGGCGCGGTCGAAGCGCTTCGGGTAGAAGATCCCCTCGGCGCCAACGTACGGGGTCCACGGCATCGGGTCCGTCGCCAGCAGGGGATCTAGGGCCTGGACTGTGCAGCGGATCAACTGGCCCTCCGAAGCCGCGTCGTCGAGCACGACCCCGGTCCGCAGTTCAGGCGGAGGAATCGTTACGGCTCCGGCGGTGAGGTCGGCGGGGTTCGCCATCAGAGACCCTTCGGGTGGCGCTTGGTCTGGAAGGCTGCTAGGTCGGAGGCTGAGTAGTTGGGCTTGCCGACGCCGCCGCTGACGCCGCCACACTCGAAGAGCACGCCTTCGAGCTCGATGATTACGTGTTCGGTGTGCGGGTTGCCGGTGCCGGCCTTGTCGTGGACGGTGACCAGGTCGCCCTCCCCGGCCTCGCCCCAGCTCGTCAGCGTGGACGTGGTCAACCGGCCGTCGAGCAGGCCGCCGGCATTGAGCACCTTGGAGACGAAGCCCGAGCAGTCGTAGCCGTCCGGCCCGAAGCCGCCCCAGATGTAGGGCTTGCCGATCTCCCCTTCGGCGAATTCCCGCATTCGCTGCACCGTCTCGTTGCTCCCACTCGAGGCGGAGTCCGAGTCTTCCTCCGACGTCGTCTGATTGGGCGGCTCGCCAAGCGGTGCGGTCGGTTTGCGGGCCTTGATCGTCAGCAGGCGCGCGTCGGCGTCCCCGGTCAGTGCCCCTTCGATCGTCTCGATCAGGTAGCGGCCGCGGCCTTCACCCGTTGCGGCCTTGCGGTTGGAGCTGACGGCGGCTTTCTGGCCGCGGCGCAACGGTGGATCTCCGAAGCCGACGCTGGCTGGCCCATACCCGCCGATCGTGATCACGCCGCCGGGGGGCACCGACCACTCCTTCGCCCAGGCGTACACCGTCACGGTGGTGACCGGCTTGTTGCCGTTGCAGTCGAAGTCGACGTCCTCGATCCCCGGCGTCGAGGGGCGGGCCTCTCCGGGCTTGCGCTCGATCGCCAGGCGGACCATGCCACGAGCAAGTTCCAACTCGTCGATGAAGAAGAAGCGGCCGGCGACGAAGAACGCGCGCCAGTTGCGTTCCTTGGCAAGGCGCTTGATCGCCTCCCAGTAGTTCTCGTCCTTGCCGACCTCGAAGTAGAAGGCCTGCGTGGTCGTTTCCTCGCCGCCCAAGTCGCCGCCGCCGAAGGCGTCGAGCCACCCCTGCGCCTCTTTCTGCCAGGGGCCGTAGTTCCCGGCACCGTTGCTCGCGTCGCCGGCGCTGGAGCGCTGCACCGCCTGGGCAATCTCGTGCGGCTTCGCGTCGGGGTGGGCCCGGTAGTAAGCGAGGGCGCCCGTCGCGGTCGGTTCGTAGCCTTTGAGGAAGCCGACCACTGCCTCCTCGACGTTGTTGGGATTCCCGTCGAACCCGGACACCGACTCGGGTTCGATCTGCATGTAGTTGCCCGAGAAGGCGCCAAGGCCGGACTCGACAATCAGCGCCTCCATCACCGCCAGCAGCACCGCCTTGGGCGCCGAGTAGGACTCTGCGGTCCGCAGCGCGCGATCGCCGACGTCGATCTGCGCCTTCGTCGCCTCATCGCCCTTTACCTCGAGGCCGTCGACGTCGCCGATCCCGTGGTCGCGATTGGCCTTCGCGTCGGACTTGGCGGCGTCGCCCTGCGCCTTCGTCCGAATCGGCTGCTTTTCGTGCAGCTGCGGACAGTGCCAAGGGATCCGCGGCTTGACCTCTTCGATCAAGCTGATGACGAACTCGGCGCACGTCACTTCGTCTGGCTGACCTCGGTGCGCCTGGACCTTTTTTGGGCCCTTCAGCTTGCGGAGGTTGGCGATCGCGCTTTCCTCGAGCGGGATCGTGAAAACCGTCCCCGCCTTCTTCATGCCGAGGTAGGAGAAGCGCAGGCCGTCGAGCTTGGCCTCCCAGTCTTCGGAGAGCAGGGGCAGGTCGAGCAGCGCGAGCGACTCGTCACGGACTTCCAGCCCGATCGTGCTGCCACCGCCGATGGTCCGCTTTAGAGTCGGCGTCGGCAACAGAGCGCCGCCGATCTTGGCCGCCACGCCCTGCCCGTCGCGTAGCTCGAGCTCGTCGAGATCCGAAGCGTGGCCCTGTACCCGATTCGGGATCGCCTTCGCCTTGGCGACCGCGGGGCTCACAGCTTGAGGACCTTGCCCGCCGGCAGCTTCTTGCCGGGGTCGGTGAGGCCGTTCTTGTCGCCGATCTCCCTCCAGCGGCGCCAGTCGCCGTTGTAAAGCTGCGCGGCGATCGACTGCAGCGTGTCGCCTTTGCTCGTCGTGTAGGTGCCGCCGACGGCGACGTTCTGGGCGATGCGCCCGCCCGAGTTCTTCCCCCTGCGCCGTCGGCGCTCCTTGACCACTTCGGGCCGGACGTACTGCATCAGCTTCAGCGTCAGCCGCTGGCGAAGCAAGGTGTTGTCCTCGTCCTCGTCACGGATCGCTTCGCCGAAGTCGGGGTCGCCACCGAAGACCCACAGGCGCCCGTCGCCATGGTGGATAGGCCCGAAAGCACGGAACGGCAGCGCGTCCTCGTTGCCCAGGCTCAGGATCGCGTCGAGCTGGCGCTGCACGGAGTTGCCCTGGTGCAAGCCATTGAGGTAGATCGGCACGTCCTGCTGGAAAGGCGGCGGGCTCGTGCGCGTCGTGATAGCCCGTCGGCCACCCGTCCGCGACGTGATTTCCCAACCGGCCGCACCGGCGGTCGGCGTTGCCGGGCCGTCGCCCATCTGGACCTTGATGTCCACCTTCGGGTCGGCGCAGACCAGGCGCAGGAGCCTCATGCGACCGCAGCGTCGTCCTCGGCGACCTGGGCGACCACTTCGGCGAGAAGCCGCCCGGCGATCTCGACCGGGACCCGGATCGTCTGGTTGCCCCTGCCCGGCAAGCTCAACGGGCCCGGGTCGAGCGGGGTCACACGGGCAGCACGCGGCAGCTGCAGCATCTCCGGTCCGCGCTCGCCCACAACCACCGCGCCACGGCGGGCGATGTTGCCGCCGGCGGCGAGGTGGGGCAGATCCGGGAAGTTGATCGTCTGCCCTCCGACGGAGCCGAGCGGGCCGAGGTCGACGCTGGGGACGGTGAAGTGCAGGCCGTTCCACCTGTCGATCACCCAGTTGATCGCCGAGCGGAAGCCCTCCTTGATGAAGTTGAAGAGCCCGCTCCCTGCGGCCCTCAGACGGCCGGGGATGCTGGCGAAGAAGCCGACCAGGGCACTGAACTTGCCGAGGACGAAGGAGACAACGCTAGACGCCGCGCTCTTGATCTGGCCCCAGTGGTCGAGGATCAGCTTGACGGCGATGCCGATCGGGCCCGCCAGGATCGCGACCATCGTCTTCCAGTGCGAGCGGACAAAGCCGATCACCGTCTGCACGGCGCTGGAGACCGCGTGCTTGATCGTGCTCCAGTACTTGATGATCAGGGCTACAGCGATGCCGATCGGGCCCGTGAGGGCGATCAGGATGTACTTCCAGTTGCCCTTGACGAAGCCGATCACCGAGCCGACCGCGCCCTTGATCCAATCGAAGCCGACCTTCAGCGCGTTGGTGACCCACTCGATCGTCGGGCCGAGGAAGTGGAACTTTTCGTTGAGGAGGATGATGGCGGTGATCGCCAGCCCGATTCCGGTCGTCATCATCACCCCGCGCACGGTCAGGCCGAACCCGGCCATCGCGATTTTCAGCGCGTTGAGGATCCCGACGCCGGCGGCCAGGGCCCGGAAGCCGGCCACGAAGCGACCGAACTTGGCCAGCCCGATGATCGCGCGCCCGACCCCGCCGGCGAAGTAGCCCATCGCCGAGCTCAGCGGGCCCAGGGCGATGCCGAAGGCGATCGTCCCCATCACCGCCGTTTTCATCGGCTTGGAGAGCTTGCCGAAGGCCTTGGCCACTCCGGAGACCTTCGGGCCCGCGAAGTCGACGAAGTCGATCAGCGGCGGCAGCAGCTCCTGCCCGACCGTGATCCCCAAGTCGATCACCTGGTTCTTGAGGATCTGCAGCTTGGAGGCGACCGTCTTGTAGCGCTTGCTCGCCTCCTGGGTGAGCGCGTTGTTCTTCTGCCAGGACTTGACGCCGAGGCCGAGGCTTTGGCTCAGCAGCTTCCCGGCGCCAGAGGCCCGCAGCAGGGTGTCCTGAATCCGGGAGCCGCGCAACTTCGGGCTGAGCTTGTTGAGGACGGCCGGTACGTCCTTGCCTTCCTTCTTCAGCCGCGCGAGACCTTCAATCCAGGTCACCGTGGCCGCGGCGGCGTCGTTCTTCCAGGCCTTCGCGAACTTCCCCGAAGACGTCCCGGCGATCGCGGCGAAGTCTTCGAGTTCCGGCCCGCCGGCGGCGATCGCCGAGTTGAGCGACTTGAAGACCTGCGACATCGCCGTGCCTCCGGCCTCCGCCTCGATCCCGACCGAAGACAGGGCGTTGGCGAAGCCGAGGATCTGCGGCTCTGACATCCCGACGAAGTTGCCCGCGGCCGCCAGGCGCAGCCCCATCGCGGCGATGTCCTTCTCCGTCGAGGCGCCGGCGTTTCCGAGCGCGACGATCGTCGATCCCAGCCGGTCGAACTGCGACTGGGGCATCTGGGTGATGTTGGCGAAGCGCGCGAGCGTCGACGCGCCTTCCTCTCCCGCCAGGTTCGTCGCGACGCCCAGGTCGGCTACGGTGCGGGTGAAGCCGAGGATCGCCCGCCGCTTGATCCCGAGCTGACCGGCGGCCTCGGCGATTTCGGCGAGCTCGTTGGCGGCGACGGGAATGTGCGTCGCCATCGACCGGAGGCCGTCTTCGAGCTCGGCAAACTGCGCCGGAGTCGCGGCGACGGTCTTGCGGACGCCGGCGAACGCCGATTCCCAGTCGATCGCCGCCTTGACCGCCAGGCCGCCCCCCACCGCGAGCGGCAGGGAGACGTTGCGCGTCCAGGTTCGGCCGAAGTCCTTCAGCCGCTGGCTCGAGGCGGCGAACCTGCCCAGCGCTTTCGCGCCGCGCAGCCCCATCGCCTCGAGCGTGGCGGTTGACTCGGTGACTTCGCGCTTGAACTGACGCTGGCCGCGCAAGCGCAACCGCACGTCGATCGAACTGGCTCGCGCTGGCATCTACTTCCTCTTCTTCAGGGATCTCGCGAGCGCGTCGACGAAGAAGTTCGCCAGCTCTCGCCGTTCATCTCGCCGGATGGCGGCCAGGTGGGGCGCCCGGGCGAGGAGACTGAGTCGCTCAGCGGGGTCGTCGCTGTTCAGGAACAGCGAGCCGTCAAGACCGAGCGAATCGAGGTACGCGGCCTGCTTGACCTCCCCCCAGGCTCCTATTCCCCCAGCAGGCTCTGGTCGATCTCATGCACGCGGCCTTTGCGCCAGGCACCGATCGCATTCAGGTGGTCGATGATCGCGTCGGGGTTGCGGCGCAGGCCGTCCTCGCCCTCCGGGGAGAAGGTCTCGAGGACGATCTCGCGGGCCTGGTCGACCCCCTCGATCGCGAGGACCTCGGCCAAGCGGGCGTCGAAGCGGATGTTCTGCTCGGCGTCGTCGACCAGGACCTCGAACTTGTCGCCGACGCGGACCAGGATCGCGTCGCAGGCCGAGACCAGGAAGTCGGCGGCGATGCCCATGATGGTCTTGCCGCTGGCGCCGGAGCGCTGCGCGGATTCCATCTTGCGCCCCACCTCTTCACTGTCCTTTTCCGGCATCAGCCGGTAGCGGATCTGCAGGTCCTCGTAGTCGGGAACCCGAAGGGTGAGGGACTCGCGATCGACGATGGCGGCGCGCTGCGCCTTGACGCGCGCAAGCGCACCGCCGAAGCGGTCCTGGCTCTCGCTACCGGCAGAGCTGCCGGTCACTGGGGCACCACGCCGTGGGTGCTTACCTCGACCTCGAACTCCCGCGGGTCGCTCGAGTTCGCGTCGTAGTTGCCGGTGTTGACGCTCTTCAGGAGTCCCGTCCAGGAGTCGAGGACCCGATAGGCGGCCCCGTTCGCGTCGAGGGCGTTTTCGACCACGCCGGCTTCCGGTTCGCTCCCGATCAGGGACTTCAGCCACTTGATGTCGTCGTGGTCGCGGTCGGGAACCATCTCGCCGGTGAGCGTGACGTTCTCGACCGTCGCGGACCCGGTGTGGGCCTGCTGCTTGCGCCCGCCGCCGGGGAAGGTCTTGGACTCCTCAGAGTCGACCACCCCGCCGTCGCGCTTGTTGAAGACGAAAGGCAGCTCGCGGCCGTTGACCGTGAGCGCGCAGCTCGCCTGATCCTGTCGTTGGGTGCTGGTGGGCATGTCGTCCTCCTAGGACTCGTTGGTAACGACGGTGGTCAGTTCGATTACCTCGGCGAACTTGGTCGGCTTGAGGAACTGCGTGGCCTCCAGTCGCCCGATCATCCCGTCGTCGGGATTGGTCTCCTGGGTGACCGTCACACCCGATTCGTAGACGGCACGCGCGGTTCTGGCGGGCGTGTGGACCTCGTTGATGATCGCCCCCTCCGCGCGACCCCTCGTCTCGCCCTCGCCGTCGAGCTGGGCGAACATGTAGCGCTTCAGGATCTTCTTCGCTTTGGCTGCCATCGAAAGCGCCAGGCGGGCGTTGGAGAGCGCCAGCCAGGCTTTTTCGGTGACCGGGTTGGCGAGCGTCCGCCAGCCGTATGTCGTCGGCTTGCCGTCCTCCATGATCGACACGTTGACGCCGGCGTCGTTGAGGGCCTTGCGCTGATCCTCGTCGTAGGTCTGGGTGAGGCCGATCACGTACTTGGCCTTGCCTTGGTCGCCGGCGGCCGGGATGTTCGGATTTCCCGTTTCGCGGGCAACCCTCGCCATCGCGCCGATCTGGCGGGCGCTCGGCGACACGACGCGGGTTGTTCCCCCGGTGAGGCCGGGGGCGATGTCCCACGGCCCGAAAACGCTCGCCTGACGGTTGCCTTCGAGTGATTTGAGGGCGCCCGCGTCGCCGATCAGGTCGGCCTCGTCGGCACTGTCGACCGCATCGAGGACCGGGTTTCGGTTGGTGGCCTTGCAGTGGGCCATGATCACTTTGTGGACCGCTTCGCTGGTGTAGCCCGGGGCGGCGACGGGCCCAAAGCCGAGGTCCTCAGTGAAGAGGGCGACCGCTTTGGCGATCACTTCCGCGTCAACGTTCTCCCGGTCGTCGTCGCCGCCGGAGAGGGACACCGACTGGACGTCGGGATCGGTGGCGCCGAGGACTTTCAAGGTGATCAGAGAGGACTGAGCGGCCGCCCACGCGACGGCCTCGTCGTTGTTGTTGAGCTCGGGCGATTTCTCCAGCGTGTCGCCGTCGGTGACGGTGACGTGAAACGTGCCTTCGGTCACGCCGGCAACGATGGCGACGTCGATGTCATCGCCCCATTCGCCCGGCGAGACGGCGGTCGCTTCGAGGACATTGGTCACCCCGTCCACGAGTTTTTTACTCGCGTATTTATGGGCCGGGCCCACGGCGCGGATGAAGAAGTGCGGCACCGCAGCACCGTCGGGGCCCTCGCGGAAGGCGATGTCGAAGGTGTCGAAGATGGGACTCCAGGACTGGCGCGCGCCAAGAAGCGGAACCACCGCGCGCTTGGAGGTGATCAGCGTCGGCTCAAGCACCGAGCCTCGCTCGGAGAGGCCGACGACAAAGGGCGTCTCGTCGCTGGTCACTGCCTGGGTGAGGATGTCCTCGCCGATGGTCGAGATGACTCCGGGGGCGGAGCTCATTTGTTGTCCTCCTTCTGCGGCTCAGCCGCGGGTTTGCCCGATTTCCGGGCGCTCTTGGTGGGCCGCTTGACCAGCACGCCGGCGTCGATCAAGCGCTTGTCGTGTGGATGGCGAGGATTGACGCCGGTGACGTCTTCGCCGGGGCCGAACATGCGGCCGTCGTGCAGGCTCTCTACGTGCCCGCTGGTCACTCGGTAACTCACTGTTGGACCTCCGTGTCGACGTCGATTTCTTGAACGGTTGGGTCGTTCGCCGGCACGGGTTTGTTGGGCACCAGGCCCTTGCCCTTGCGCCAGTTGACGACGTTGTCGTGCTGAACGGCGAAGACGACTGCAGCGGCCGCGACCGTTCGCTCCTCGGCCTGGCTTGAGGTCCCGTAGGCCTCGTCGAGCCAGTCGGTTGCGAGCATGTCGTCGCCGAGAGACCGGCGCTGGAGAATCAGCCCGCGGATCGCCGCGGCATAGACCTGGGCGTACTTGCGAGCAGCAGGGCCCGTCGCGGCCGCGATCGAGACGCTGACCTCAAGTTTCCAGACGACGCTGTAGGAGCCGTCCCCGTCCTTCTCCGGCTCCTTGATCAGGCCAGGGGCCGCGACGATGACGGCTGGCAGATTTGCCTCTGGCCAGCGGTCAACCTCGCTGAGCACCATCCAGGAGTTGACCTCTTCGATCAAGCCAGGTTTGAGGCCAGCCTGGTCCGTCGCCTCTTTGAGGTAGGTCGGCAGCCACTCCCGAAGCACCACTAGGGCGGCACGCTCGACCTCGAGGCCGCCAATCAGAGGCCCGACGATCGACATCAGGCAGCGCCCCTCAGGAGGTAGCGCTCCATGATCGTCAGCGACTCCTGGCGCTCAGCCTCCGGGATCCCGATCGGTGGCCTGGCAGGCACCTTGCCGCCGCGGCTGCCGGCCATATGGAAGACCGCGTAGAAGAGCGAGGTCCCGGCACTGACCATCGACCGGGTGACCCGACTGCGAGCTCCCTTCCCGCCGGAAAGGCTCTCCTGCAGATCTCCGGTTTCGACCATCACCCCCGAGAGCGACGGGATCCCCGAGCGGGCCTTGCGCGCGATCGTGCTCGAGGCGAGGCCGGGCCAAGGCGTTCCAATGGCGCCGCCCTGCGAGGAGAAGACTTTCTTGTTGCCCGCGATGAGCAGCTCGCGGACCACAAGCATCGCTGGCCGCATGTCCTCCGCGCGATCGCCGATCTCGCCGAGCATGTCGGTGGTCGTGTCCAACCCCCGGGTGTTGAGTTCGGCGCGGGGGCCGGTTCGAAAGCCGTATGCGATGGGCGTCATTCGGGCCTCTCCTCGGCAAAGAGATCCCTCGTCTGGGCGGTGGCGATCAGCGAGTTCATCGCCTGGTCAGCGTCGATCCGCAGCTGCAGGTACGGGGACTGCTCGGCGGACGAGGCGTTGAAGGAAGAGATCTCGACCGCCAGCGCGGCCTTCAGCGTGGCCGCCCGGCGCGCCGCATCCTCGGAGTCCTCCGGCACGACTCCACTCGCGAAGTGGGTAAGTACGTCAATGCAGGCGTCGGTGATATGCCCTTCGATCTGCTCCCCCGTCGGCGAGGTGGCAGTGGTGAAGTCGCCCGCGACCGCGCCACCAACGACGTCGTCGAGCGGATCCTCGGTCTCCCCCCCTTTGTCGTTGGTGTAGGTCCGAGACCGGATCGCGGCCGCAACGTCGGCAGTCGTCGGCCGCCAGCCCACTGTCGGGATCGGCAGCCGCTCGACCACCTCGAATTCCTCGATCCCCTCGCGCCCATCCGGAGCATCGGCGATAACGACCACTGGGCCGCTCCAGTCCTCCTCGAAGAGGACAGAGACGCGGTACCAGCCGACGGCGAATTCGGTGACGCCTGCCGTGCTCCGCGCGCGCAGGACCTGGTTGGTCGCATCCTCGACGCGGACGCCGATCGAGCCTGCCAACCCAGCGTCGAGCGGCCCGATGCTGACCGCGCGCGTCTCTCCCGGCCGGACGAAGGTACTCATGCTCGAGGAAGCTCCTTGGGTTGAAGATCAATGGTGGGTCGAACGGTTTTCCGCGTTCGCGGTTGGACGTGGGATCAGGCTTCAGAGGGGACCATCCAGGCCGCTGGCGTGCTGGCGAAGCCGCCTTCAAGCGATTCCGCCAGAGGGAACGATTCCGCCTTAAAGAACTGGAGGCGGTTGGCTAGCGTGGTCCCGCCGATGTCGCCGTAGAACCCGCCGTTGTTGTTCATCGCCGCGACCTGCACCGCGCCGGTGACGGTTTCCCAGGACATCGCGACCTCGTAGACGACCCCCGGTTCACAGACGGCGTTGGCGGTCAGTTCGAGCACCTTGACGCCGGTCGCGTTCGTGCTGGTTTTCACAGCGCCGGAGGACGCGAGGCGTTCTAGTTTGGTGCCGTTGACCCTGTAGATCCCGACGTCGATTTTGTCTTCGCCGGAACCGAGGGTGGTGACAGGGAAACGGACGAATTTGAAGGTGCGTTTGCGGGAGACCGTGAAGCGGAGGAGGTAGGCGCGTTTGGCGGTCGGCGCGATCGTCGTGAAAGGCCAGATTCCCATCGGGATCACGTAGGGCAGCTGGTCGTACGGGTCGTACTGCGGCAGCGCCAAGGCGTCGGCGCCGCCTACCTGGTGGGAAGCGGCATGTGCCTTCGGAGTCGGTTTCCCCCATTTGGCCGTGCCGCCGCTGGCGATCAGACCAAGGTCGTCTTCACCGATGGCAAGCCGGCTAGCGGCGTCGTTGCCGGTGCCGATGAGGATGTCGCCTTTGGCGTCGTAGAGAGTGAGGCCCGACGCTCCTTCGGGGCCGGTCGCGCCCGTGTCGCCTTTGGGACCCTGCGGGCCCGCGGCCCCAGTGTCCCCTTTCGCCCCTGCGACACCCTGGGGTCCTTCCGCCCCTTGCGCCCCTTTCGGGCCTTCGGCGCCAGCGTCTCCTTTCAGACCTTGGGGGCCTTCGGGTCCGACGCCGCCGGTGTCACCTTTGGCGCCTTTCGGGCCAGGTTCGCCCTGTGGCCCTTCCGGACCAGCGGGACCGGGGGCCCCGTCATCGCCGTCCAGGCCGTCGGCCCCCGCTGCACCATCTGCCCCATCGTCGCCGGGGTCGCCTTTCGGGCCTTGCGGCCCCGCTACCCCCTGAGGGCCCGCAGGCCCTTGTGGGCCAGCGTCACCTTTGGGCCCAGCCGGACCCTGGGACTCATCGGGATCTGGGGGGAAGGTGATTGCCATGTTCGCGCACGACAACCGCGCCGGACCATAGGCCCGGCGCGGTGTCGATCAGCTACTTGTCTTTGGCGGCTTTCCGCGCCTTGTCGGGCGCCGATTTGCGCGCCTTGTCTTTGGCGGCTTTCCGCGCCTTGGGAGCGGCTTTGTCGGGCTTCACGTCCTCGCCCCCTTTCGGCGCATCCTCCCCGGCCGCGTGGTCGACCACCGGCAGGTCTGCCGGTGCCTCCGCCCCATCGGGGGAGTCGAGCTCTGCCGCCTCCCGCCGAGCCGAGGTGCCCCGGCCCGCGAGCAGCGAACGGGTCTTGGGCATCTCAGAGGTGGTGTCAGCGTCATCGACCAGGTGGGCGAGCGCCGGCGAGATCTCGTCGCCCTCGCGGGCGACGAGCTGGCGGATCTTCTGGCCCTCGCCGTTGTCGACGTCGGCGTAGAGATCCTTCTTGGCGATACGGACCTTGTCGGTCAATTCGATCAGCTCCTTTCAGCCGTCCTAAAGTTGGCTTCGATCAGGCTTCGAAGTTGACCTCGCCGAAGGCCTGCGGCCGCGGCACGACCAGGACCCCGCGCATCTCGGCCAGGATGGCGACCAGGTTGCGGGTGAACCAGTCCTTGTGCGAGTCCGAGACGAGGATCTTCACGGCCTCCCGGATCAGGAACAGCGCCCGCGCCCACTCGCCGGCGAGGGCCTTGCCCTCTTTGAAGGCGACCGACGACACGGCCGGGACGCCCCAGATCTGCATCTGCCCGGCGATCGACGGCGGGCCCCAGATGTAGTTTTCGTTTTTGTCCTTGGTCAGGCGGATCTCCTGCCAGTCGAGCGGGTTGAACCCGACCGCACTCGGGCTGTAGCCAGCCAGCGCCAGCAGGGTGAGGAGCCGATGCACGGCGTCCGCCCTGTTGTCGGTCGCGACGTCTTCCTGGTCGTGGCTCGCGATGCCGGATGTGTTTTCGATGCCACGGATGTTGGGCGCGGTGCCGTTGCCTTTGATGATCTGGCTCTCGGCGCGGCGGCGCACCCCCTCCTGCATCTCGGTGTCGATGAGGGTCTGCAGGAAGGCGGCGTCGGCGAGCTGGTTCCGCGTGGCCGGGATCCAGTGGGCGATCGTCCGCACCCCCTCCAGTTTTTCCTCGAAGGTCAGCCCGGACTCCGGCTTCTGGCCGGCGAGCGCACCCGTCACTTCCCCGCCGATGTCGGCCGAGGTCGACGCCTCCGCGACCTCCACGGCGTTGATCGTCCGCGCGAGGATCCGCACGAACTCGACCGCGTTGGAATCCGTCGCGCCGACGGTCACCAGGTCGAGCACGCCGAGCGGCAGCTGCGGCAGGTCGTAGACGCCCGGGAACCGTTCCGGCACGTTCAGGACGCCGCCGGCGGCTCCCGTCTGGCCGGTGAGCAGGGCCTTGAACTCCGCCCTGTCCATCGGCTCGGTGAGCTCGGCCTTGAACCCCTGCTGGGACCCGTCGGCAAGGGCACCCGAAGCGAGCAGCTCCTTGTAGGCGTCACCCTGGACCGCCTTGGCGCCGAGGAACTCGCGGGCCTTGATCGGATCCCGGTCAAGCTCGTTCTCGCGGCGGACGCCGGATGTCTTCTCCCCGCCGTCGGCCGACATCATCGCGATCCGCTCGAACTGGCCCTGCAGTTCGGCGAGTTCGTCCTTGGCTTTCGAGTAGGGCTTCATTGCCTCCTCGGCCGCCTTCACCGCCTCGCTGGTCGGGTCGGTGATGTCGACGTCTTCGGCCTTGAGCTTCTGACGCTGCTCTTCGAAGGCCTTGAAGGTCGTCTTGACCTCCTCGTTCTTGCCGTCGATCGCCTTTTTCAGTTCCTTCAGCTTGTCCTCGAGCATGGGTACAGCTCCCTTCCGCGGGTCGTTTGGCGCCCGCCAGGCGGGCCGTTATTCATGGCCCAGCCCGGCAGGTCTGCCGGCTGGGAGATCGGGTGCTGGCGCTAGGCCAGCGGCGGCGGCGGAGCCGTCATCAGGTCCACCGCCTTGGCGCGAGCCTCGGCCGCATCGGGCTTCGGCGCGTCGTCAGTCTCTTCGGGGTCCTCGGCCTTCGGCTTCGGGAAGCGCTCCTTGCGCTCCTCGACAACCTTCTCCTGGGCCTTCACCCCGATCAAGCGGGTCTCGTCGTTGACACCCTTAAGGCAAGGACCCACCTCGATCGCGTCGAGCTTCTGCAGCTCGAAGATGTGCTCCTCGTCCTCGACGGTCCAGTCCGCGTCGATGATGTCGTAGGAGAAGGAGAACTCGCGCAGCGGCGGAAGGCCGTCGCCGCCGACATTCTTCATCGCCGCGTAGACCTCGCGGGCGCGATCGTTTTCCTCAATGAAGAGCTGGCCCTTGATGCGCAGGCCCTCGGTGGTTTCCTCCGCCTCGAGGCAGGCGCCGATCGGCACCTCGCGCCACTGGTGCGACCAAACGATCGCCGGGAACCCCTTCACCAGCGAGTCCTTGAAGGCGCCGGCAACAACTCGATCGCCGTAGCTATCAACGTTGCCGAAGACGGCGACGATCGCTTCGAAGGTCCCGTCGGGATCCCCCTCGCCGAGCGCCTTGATGTTCTTCACTGGAAAGCTCTTGGTCTCCAAGGCGCTTGTCCTCCTTAGTCGTCGTTGATTGCTGCTGCCACGGCCGCGGCGAAGGTCGGTGACGCCTTGCTGAGGCGCTCGACTGCCTTCTCGACGGCGGCGTCAAGCTGGTCGGCGTCGGCCTGCTCTGCAGGCTCGTCACCGAGGAAGGTGACGTTGTTGGCCTGGACCATCGGCCGGTCCGCGTTCGGGTGGTCGATCCGTGGGCGATTCAAGACGTCGCGGCCTTCGTTGATCGTCAGCACGCCGCTCGCCAGTTCGGTCTTCATGGCTACCGACTCCTTGACCGGGTCGCCGCGCAGGACCTCGCGGAGATCGAACTCGAGCCACTGGCCTTCGAAGGCTGGCTCGTCGTCGATTGCCTGCGCCTTCAGTCGCTCCTCGATCATCACGAGCCACGGACCCAGGACATCGGTGAAGAACATCTTGTGCTGCTCGCCGATGTTCGAGTAGGTCGCGTTGTCGAGGATCCCGATCATCGTCGGCGGGATGTCATACATCGCCGCGATCTCCTCACGCCCGAGCTTGCGCTGGTCGATCAACTCGGCCTCGTGAGCGGTATGAGACATCGGCTCCCACTCGATCCCGGCGGGAAGCAGCACGGGTTTGCCGGCGTTCTCTGGGCCCGCATAGAGCCGATTGATGTCGGCGCGGATCTCGGCGCGGGTCTCTTTGTCGAGCACGACGCCGGCGGGCAGCTTGACCCCGCCGGACGGCCGCACCGAGTTGCGGAACGACCACTCCTGATAGCGCTGTGCGGCGCTCTCAATCCTGATCGTCACCCCCAGCTGAAACAGCGGCGAGATGCCAAGGCTGCCCGGTTTGGTTGAGAGCCAGGCGAGGTGAACGACGTCGTCTTCCTGCAGGATCCGCGGCTTCTTCGATCCTTCGCGGTAGACCCAAAAGGGTTTCTTCTCGGTCGGCGGCTCAAGGCAGCGCCAGTCGAAGTACTCGAAGCCGGTCGGGGGGGCACCTGGCGAGCGGCGTGTCTTGCCGATGCCGGAGTTCCCGTGAAGCAGGAGAGGGAACATCGCCCACTGCTTGAGGTCGATTGGCCCCCGGCCACGGGCGGGCTTCGTTACCGCGTCGAAGAGATAGCCCTCCTTCAGCCGCGCAGTCTGTCCCTGCGAGCCTTCCTCGTAGACCTTTAGCGGGAGGCGCGCGACCTGGCGGATGATCTTGTTGATCACGATCCCGACCCAGGGCTGCGTCTCGTACAGCTTGCCGAAGCTCACCCCGGCGCCCCACTGGTCGAGTGGGATCGAGTTGGTTGAGAGGTAGGTGTTGTTCCCCTCCGGCGTGTACTGCCAGGGCGGGCCGTCCTCGGCAACGATCACCTGCCCGTCTGCGGTGTAGAGGGTGAGCGGGCTCACGCGCTCTCAGCCGGCACCGGCAGGACCTGGATGAAGAGGACCTTCGCGCGGGGGAAGAGGATCGTGCCAGCGAGCTGCGCAGCCTCGGTGCCCTGGAGGTACTCGGCGTTGGTCAGCTCGAGGGCGTCGCTGAACTCCGTCGTCAGGACCCCACTGATCGAACGCCCGTCGACGGTGTGAACCACGACGCTTCGGCGCAGCTGCCGGCGAATCCCCTTCCGGGTGACCAGCAGCGCGGCCAGCGCCACCAGGGCGATAAGCGCCACAAGATTGAAGGCGATCAAGGCGATGGTCATACAAGCTCGATTCGGTAGTGGTTGGGATCGAAGGACGCGGTCCGAAGCGCGTCCGTGAAGAAGGCGGTGAACCAGGCGCAGCCCCAGGCGATCGCGCCGTCGACGTGGATCCCGGAGGTGTGGCGGCCGTGCAAGCGCTCGCCATATTCGGAGTCCTTGGTGGTCGCTGCGAGGACGTGTTTGCGAAGCTCGTCGTCGTCGTTGTGCTCGAGCCGCCCGCCCTTCACCGCGGCGTATAGCTCGGAGGTCAGCGGCGCCCAGACGTTCGACTTCATGGAGACCTCGATCATCGGCAGGCCCTCGTCGGCAAGTTCTTCAGCCGACTGCGAGAAGCCGCCCAACTTGTCGAAGCCGATGCCGGCGACGTCATAGCGTTCGCAGGCCTCACGCATCCCCTGCTTGATCTTCCAGTAGGGAACCTTGCCGCCGTCCTGCTCCGCTGGATCCCAGTGCTCGATCGGGATCAAGCGTCCTCGGCCGCCCTCGGACTTCTCCGGATCCCATTGCTCGATCGGCACCAGCTCGCCACCGATGTCGATGACCTGAAGGCCGACGAGGTAGGCGTGGTCGTAGGAGCGCGCGTGGTCGTAGCCGAGGACGAGCTGCGCACCGTCGCCGAACTCGAGCTCGGGGTTGCCGCGAGCGTCCCAGTGCTCGGCCTCGAAGAACCCGCCCTCGACCTGGCCCCAAAGGTTGCAGTGCCGGCGGGCCCATCGCGTCGGCGTCATCGACGGCGATCGCCGCAGGGCGGCCAGCTTTTCCTTCGTTACGAACGACGACGGATTCGCGAGCTTGACGATCGCCATGTCCTCGCGGTCGTCGCGGTCGTGCAGCGCCCATTCGAACATCACGAACCCGGGCTGGCGCGCCACGGTGAAGCGCTTCTGCACCACCTTGATCCGGAACTTCAGAGCCGCGTCGCGGATCCGCTTCAGCACCGAGTGGTCGTCGGCGCCGGCGGTGGAGATCGTGATCATCCGGCCGTTGCGCTTGTGAAGCGCGCCCTGGATCGCGGCGTAGATCGCATCGTTGATGTGGGCATGTAGCTCGTCGACCAGGCCGAGCGTCGGCTTGATTCCCTCGAGCGTGCCCTTGCCGCCGTCGTCCTTGTTCGCCTTCGTCGACAGGCGGTCGGACGAAAGGACGCGCAGCGACCCGTTGCGCCCACCGCGGCCGACGTAGATCTCCTTGGTGCTCGGCCGCGGCAGGAGGCGCTTGCGCCAGGCGGAGTGCAGCTGCGAGATCCGGCGGGCCTCGCCGTACATGATCTTCGCCTGGTCTTTGGTCGAGGCCCCGATGTAGGCCTCTGGCTGCGAAGTGGTCAGGAGGTGGAAGACCGCGAGGGCGGCGAGAAGCGTCGTCTTGCCGTTGCCCTTCGGGACCAGAACCAAGATCTCCGCGATGCCAGCGAAGTAGGCAAGCAGGACCAGCCGCTGCCACCACTCGAGGACGAACGGTTCGTCGTCCTCGGTCGTGACCTTGGCGCAGAATTTTTCGAAGCGCGCCAGGCCTGTATGCGCCTCGGCGAACTTCGCCGGCGACAGGCCGAGCAATGACTTGGCGGAGGCGGCTAGAGCGGCGACCTTAGAAGCCAATGTCGTCGTCGTCCTCGCCGCCACTGCCCTTGAGATGGCGCTGCAACATCTCGGGTGTGAGCAAAAGGGCTTCGGCGTACTTGTGCGCCTCGACGTCGGCGTCGTGCTCGACCCGGAAAAACGGATTGGCCTTCATCTGCCCGGTCGATCCCTTGACCACGGGTTTCTCTTCGGCCCGTTCCCGGGCGTCTTTGGAGCGGTCGAGGCGGCGGATGTAGCGCTCGAGCAGCGGGGCGAAGAGGGGATTCCAGAGTCCGTGCCCGTCGAGGTAGGCCTCGATCTCCTCCCAGACCGCGATCTGCTCGGGCCCGAAATCGGCAGGTCTGCCGATCGTCAGCTGGGCAGCGTGCTCGCGAACGTCGTCGACGGTGGCGCGATCGCCCTTGCCCGTTCCGGTGACCTCAGCAAGGTCGACCCCGAGCTCGTCGGCGACCTCCTGGGCCCTGGCTGTTGCCGTGGCCGCCAAAAAAAAGGTTCAGCTCCTGGAATTTTTTCGTGCTCGTGGGCCAGGCGGTGTCCGGTGACCGGGGGTCGTGATCTTCCGGCCCCCCTCCGGGGTCCACTCGGACGGGTAGAGCTTGTCGCCCTTGTCGCTGTTGCAGCTGGCACAGGCGGCGACCTGGTTGGCCTTCGTGTCGCTGCCGCCGCGGCTGACCGGGATGAAGTGATCGGCATGCGTTGCCTCGGCGCCGCAGTAGACGCAGCGGGGTGTGCCCGTCGCGTCCTTTGCCTCGGCGAGGACTTCGGCCCGAACCTTGCGACCGGCTCGCGTCGACCCCCGGGCGCCGGTGCGACCGGCCTGCTTGCGCTGGCGAGCGTGATCCCGAGCGTGTTCGGGACACCTGCGTCCTTCGCTCAGTCGGCCGCAGGTCAGACAGGCGTGCTTGATGCCCATCTAACTGACCTGCCTACCGGCGGCGCGACTGAGGGCGGTATCCGGGTTTCGTCGGGCCCGACTCACCGGTCCATTTCCCCCAGCGCATTCCGCCGCTTTCAAGAGCGTAGCCATTGCGACTCGTGCTCGCCCGTCGCAGTGGAACGTATGTCGGGGGGTGGCGGTCCCTACCAGGACCGCACAGACTCGCGCGCCTGCGAGCACGACCGGGGCTCGGCGATCCGGGAAAGCACGGAGGCAGAAACGCCGAGAGAACGCGAAGACCCCGTCGCTCGCAGTGGATTTCGGCATAGCGATACCACTGGCAACAGGGGGCAACTGCACCCTCCCACGCCTGCCGGACGGAAAAATCATGCGGCTTCCTTGGGCCAGTGGACCCTGACCGTTCGAAGGCTCACACCGAGGCGGCGAACCACGTCCGTCTGCTTGCAGCCGCTTTCCTTCAGCAGTCGAACCTGTTCGGCCTTCTGGGTGTCGTCGAGCTCTCTCCACTTCGGTCGACGAAACCCGTAGTCAGGGTCGCGGCCCTCGTCCTCGCGGACCTTTTCGATCCAGCCTTGCGGAAGCTTCAGCTGCAGGTGGACGCGGTAGACGTGCTCGCCCTCGTAGTGATCGAGCACGTACTCGATCAGGGCCTTTTCGTCAGGACGGCTGAGCACCATCGCCACCCGCTCCTCCCGCTCCGCCGCCGTGGGCGGCACGACGCGGGTCTTCAGCGCATGCTCAGCGTCCCAGAGCAGGAACCACAACCTCTTGCGGGGCAGCTCGCGGCCAACAGCGTCACGGAACCGCCAAGCGAAGTGGTCGTAGAGAGAACGATCCTCCGGCGGGCACACGGCCGCTGACATCCCTTCCTTGTACTCAGGCGGACCCGGCCGCCGCTCGCTCGTCGGGGCACTGCGACCGATTGCGCTGGCACGCGTATCGCTGAGCATCTGCATCTCGCGCAGCACGGCACGGATCTCCTCGCGCAGCTCAGCATCGTCGACCAGTGCAAGGAAGTCGAAGGCAGCGAAGCCTGGTGCATCTGTGATCGAGCCAGGTCGCGCGGTGACGTCCTCCCGGCCTCCGACCAGTGGCTTCACTTTTCCTCCAGCTCCAGCTGGGTCTCGTCGACAATTTCCAGATCGTCGAAGGCATCGGTGGCCTCGAGGATCAGCGGCTTGTAGCGCCGGTCGACCCATTTGCCGATGCCGCCGTTGTCCGAGGTATCGACCAGGACGAGCCTGCCAACGCGCTCGCCCGCAACCTCGAGTGGCTCCATCCACAGCTGGAACGTCGAGGGGGGCATTTGCTGCGAGAGCAGCTGCTTGGCCGCCTTCCAGGCCTCGGTGGCACGCTCGGTCTCGGCCACCGGCTCCGTCGGGATTCGCCTCGCCGGCGAGACTGACCCGGATCCGTCGCTCCGCGGCGGCGATACCGGCGACTTCTCGAGCCAGTTACGAAACGCCACGGCGACATCGCGCAGTGGGGCGTTCTCCCCGTTGCCGTGCAGGTGCCAGGCGGCGAACTTCTCGGCCTCGAGCCCGTGGTCCCGGCCCGGGCACGCCTCGCAGGCTCGACGGACCGCAGCCGGGTCCAAATGCCCTTTCTTCGCTTCGGCAGCCTGGCGAAGTGGTGCTTCGATCGCTTCCGGCAGATCTGCCGGTGCTAGCGATGTGCGACACACGGTTCCTGACGGTTCTGTTTTTGGTTCTCCTTCTATAGGGGTGTCGTCAATGTCCGGTTGAACAGGCTCGATTTGTCCGGTTGGAACGTCGTCAATGTCCGGTTGAACCGGCAATTTCTTACCGGTCGATTTGTCCGGTTGATCGATATGGAGATGAATTCGGTCCCGGCCTCGACCCCTGCCGGTCTCCGATGCCTGACGCTCCCGGTGAAGCAGGTCGTCGCCTTCGAGCTTCTTCAGGTGACGCCGAACGGTGCGACCATCCTGGCCCGTGTAGCTGGCGATGCTGTCCTCGCCCGGCCAGCAGATGCCGCTGTTGTCTGCGTGATCGGCGATGCGTAGGAGGGTGAGGAGCTCGCCACCCTTGACCACCTCGTCGCGGCCGAGCTCCCAGGCCCAATTGGTCGCTTTGACGCTCATGCCGCCCCTTCCCCCCCGATCCGCTCGCGGCTGTCAGTGAGAGGGCTTGCCAGAACGTCAGAGACGCCCCCCGAAGCGGCCCTCTCACTCACGGCAGCGATAGAGCCGTCAGCGAGGGGGGCCACCTCCACGGTCCCCCCCTCGCTCGCGGCTGCTTTGTCGCGAGCCACCGTCATCAGCCCTTCTCGACCGCCGTGTACTCGCGGCCGGCCTTCTTGACCTTGCCGGCCTTCTCCAGGTCGCCGAGGATGCGATACAGGTAGTTGGGCTTGATGCCCATCTCCATGGCGATGGTGGCCGCCGTGATCTTCGGGTTGGCCTTGATCAGCTCAAGGGCGTTGTCCGCCCGACTGCCGCCCTCGCTCTCGGCTGCGGCGGCTGCCTCCTCCTGCTCGGCCTTCCACTTGGCCTCGGCCTCAGCGCGCTTCTGGGCGTTCTCCTTGGCCTTCTTCTCAGCGTCCTTACGACGCTCCTTGACCTTCTTCTTCGCAGCCGCCGGCACAACACCGAGCCGCTCGGCGATGGAGTCGAGCATGTCCTGGCGATCGAAGAAGTCACCGTCCGCGCCCCTGAGACGCCACCAGCCCTTACCGCCGTCGAGGAACTGCTGGGCGAGCACCACACGCAGGAAGACCTGCAAGGCCTCCCCCGCATTCTTCGCGGCCGCCAACTCCTGCACGACCGTCAAGCCGGGAGTGACCGGGCAATCTTCGTCCTCAGGCCAACCGTAGGTCTCGGGGAGCAGTTCACCGAGACCATCTGCCACGACCTCGTCGATCTCCACCTCGTCCTCTCCCAGCGCCATAACCACGGCCAGGCGCACGATGTCGAGGTCAGTCGCCTTCGGGTTCGCCAGGGTGCCGAGAGAGTCGGTGAGTTCTTCGTTGGCCTTCGCCCGCGCTTTCTCTTCCTTCTCGCGCTCCTTGGCGAGCCGCTCCTGCTCCTTGGCGGACTCCCCGGTAGGCGGCTGCCCGGCGCTTGAAGCACTACCCTGGCGCGCGATCAGGTCGCGAGCCGCCTTGTCCATTGCCGGGATCTTCAGCTTCGCCAGCTCGAAGGTGAGGACGGGGTCGGTGATGAATCGGACGGTGCGCTTTTCACCCCAGCGCTCGAAGGTGAACTCGAAGAGCGAGCCGGCCTGCTTTGCCTTCTTCGCGTCCTCGTCGCCGAAGTGGAAGAGCGGCTTGTTGTATGGCGGGTTCGGGATGCCATCCCACAGCTCTTTGAGCTTCTTTCGGAAGTCCTTGTCGACCGCCACCGAGTTCGGGTGAACGGCCCGGCCCTCGTATTCGGCGATCGCCTGCAGGCCTGCTTCGTTCGCTACCTGCTCGAGCGCGGTGCCTACAGCGCCCTTGTCGGTCAGCTTCTGTAGATCGCCGGCCTTCTGGACGATCAGCTCAACCGCCTTCGGGCGCACCGCGGCGATCGGGCCCAGATGGATCACTGCCTCGAGGGGCAGCTCGCCGGCTTCCACCAGGGCCTGTACGGACTCGGGGACTTCGAGCAGGCGCTGGCGGTTGCGCGCGGAGCGCTCAGACATCGACAACGCGTCCGCGGCCTCGGCCTGCTTCATCCCGAAGTCGTCGCGCAGGACCAGCAGCGCCTTGGCCTCGGCGATCGGCGACATTTCAGCGCGGGCCCGGTTCTCAGCCAGGGCGGCGAGGTAGCGCTGCTTCTCGTCGAGCGACGTGTCAACGATCGCCGGGACCGTCTCCAGGCCAAGCTCTGCAGCTGCCGCGAAACGGCGATGGCCAAAGATGATCGGGTGGCCACCGTCGACGCTGGTGCCGACCTTGATCGGGCTTTCGATGCCCCGCTCGGCGATCGATGCCTTCAGGCTCAGAAATTCCTCGTCGTCGCGGGCGAAGTCTCCCCGGGGGTTGAAGCCGGGAACTTCGAAGATCTTGCCCGTGGGGATCTGCTGGATCTCGGTGGGCGTAGCTGTAGCGGTCTTGCTCATGGTGGTGTCCTTTCCCCCGGCAGATCTGCCGGGAGGTGGAGGTGGATGGCCCAGGGGAACCGGCGTTGGACCGGCTCCCCTGGGGACTGCGGAACTAGGAGGCCGGCGTGCCCTTGTAGACGCACTTCGCGTCGTCGCTGTTGAAGCGGTTGCCGAGCCGGTCGGCAATGCGGTCGAGCGCGTCCTGAACGATCCGCTCGGGCTGCTCGAGGCTGTAGCCGAGCGTGACCTGACCGCCGCGGACGCGCCAGCGCAGGCGGGCAGTGACCGCCTCAGATTCGCCGCCGACGAACGGGGCGATCGCCAGTTGGAAGACCTCCGGGATCGCGAGGTCGCCGTGCTTGCCGGCGGTGGCCTCGATCGTCTCGTCGTATTCGATCTTGACCTCGCCGTTGCTGAGTTTCACGCCGGAGCGGAATTTGGCCTCGGTCGTCCCCTGCAGCGTCTGGGCGATCTCGAGCAGCTCCGAGGCATCCGGTGTGGCGATATCCGGAAGACCGTCCTGCAACCGCTCGGCGAACTCCTCCTGGTCGAACCAGGATTTGTTGCCTGCCATCCAGAACTTCCACTCCTCCGTTTCGATCAGGGTGAGGGCGGCCCGGTGCTGGCGCCAGGCGGCCTCGGTCGGGCTGTGGTCGTCGAGGACGGCCACGATCTTGGCCTCGGTCGGGTGCACCCAGATCGTTGTCGCCTTGCCCTTGTGCCTTTCGACGTAGTCGATGAGGCTCTCGACGGTGGCCGGGCGAAACTCGCCACGGCGTCGGTCCGGGCGATCGCGGTACTTCTCGAGGTCGAGCGGCACGAGCGCGCCGCTGGAGTCGCGAACGGCGTAGAGCTGACCGGCCTCCAGCTCGTGAGGCGCCACTGCCTCCTGTGCGGTACGGATGATCGCGAGAGCGTCAGGCGTTGCGGTGGTGGTATCCATGAGTGATCGGTGTCCTTTCTGTAGTGGGCGCGCTAGCTCTTGGCGCTCGCGTCGCGGATGGGAAGCTCGGGCTGCCGCGGGTCGCGGCGGGAGAGGTTTCCGGTGCCGTCGCTGAAGAAGAGGGACGGGTCGCGGTCGGGCTCCGGCGGCTTGCTGACGACTTTGTCCGTCACGACGACGGCGCCATTGACGTCGGAGGGAGCGCAGCCGATCGTCATCGTCAACGTGCCCTTCTTGCCCTGGGCGAGGACCGAGGCGACCAGGCGCTGCAGCTCCTCGCTCAGCTCGTTGTGTAGCCCCGCCGAGCGGTGCTCGTTGAGGAAGGTGTTGAACGGCTTGGTGGTTGGGATGGTGGTCGGCTGCTCCTCCTCGCCGACCTTTGCTGCGGCTGCGTCAGACATGTGCCTGTCCTTTCGTCTCGTGGTCGATTGCGGCCGAGGGGAACTCGGACCAGGTCCTGCCGTCGAGCTCGCGCCCGCCGGAGGTGGGGCGTGGACCGCCCCATTGCTTGAAGAAGAAGGCCGGGTCCCCATCCGGGGCACCGGAGGCGTCGAGTAGCTGCAAGGCCCACTCCTCGTGCATGGGCCGATGCCTCGAGCCACTCTCACCGCCGACGATCAGCCAGTCGATGCCGGCGAGGTCGAGGCCCGGGAGGCCCGCGCAGTAGGTGCAGTGGCCGCCGCCGTGACAGACCGGGCACTCGTTGATGAGAGGGCCGAGCAGCGGCTCAGCGCTGATGAAGCGCACCGCCGCCGGTGTCGCCCGCAGGAGGTCGGCCCGATCAACGAAGCGTCGGTTCTCGATCGAGACGCCGAGCCAGACGTTCTCGTAGCCCTCGCCCCAATCATCTGGCAGGCGGTCGGCGATCAGCTCCGGCCGCTTGGTGAGGATCTGCCAGTCGTATTGCGGGCAGGCGGCGATGAGCGCCCAGGCCTCGTCGCGCCACTCGTCGGCGTCGGGGTGGAAGAAGTCCGACCAGCTGCAGGTGAAGACGCGCATCCGCCGGCCCTCGTCGACCTCGATCGCCAAGCGCTGTTCCTGCCACTTGCGCGAGCGGGCAGGCGCCATGAAGGTCGGATCGGCGGCGCGGACAACGGTGGAGGGATCCCGGCCGTAGCGCGCCTGGTCGCGGAACATGTAGCAATGGGCGCAGCCGGGGCTGACCTTGTCGCAGCCGCGCCAGGGGTTCCAGCTGGCGTCGGTCCACTCGATCGAGGAGTGATCAGCCACCGCAGCACCTCTTGAACTTCTTGCCGCTCCTGCAGGGGCAGGGGTCGTTGCGCCCGACAACGACGGCATGGATCTGCTTCTCGTCGTGCTCGCCCTCGCAGCCGCGTCGGAACTTCTTCAGCTCGGGGTCGTAGACCCACCAACAGACCAGCTCGTTGAGCGGCAAGGCGTGCTCCCAATCGTCGGAGACACCCGCTGGCTTGGTGCAGTAGGCGCATGTGCCGCCGTCCATCGCGGCTTCGAGAAGGCGAATGACAGCCCGGAGGGGGTTCATCGCGCCAGCCGCTTCCCAGGCGTCGCCCCACTTGCCGACCGCGACCCAGACGATCGGGTCCTGCTCATCGTCGTAGCGGATCTGGAACTCGCGGGAGCCAGTGCGGCGGATCAGGTCAATCGCCGCGACGAAGCGCGGATCCTTGGGATCGCCGCGCTCAGGCATGGTCGCCCCCCGATTCCGGCGCCTTCCCGAGCGCAACGTCCGTGATCCCGAGGAAGACCGGCGGGTGGCCGGCGCCCCAGATCATCAGCTCGAGGTTGGCGCCGTTGGCGATCGCCTCGCGCTCCTCGTCGGTTGGCTCCCACGTCGAAGACATCACGGGGCGGTCGTCGGTGTCGGCCTTGCGCTCTACCCAGAGGTCGTTGTCCTCGGTCCCGCCGGGCAAGCGGAAGACGAAGTCGGAGCGGACGGTGCGCCGGGCTTTCACGCCACGCTCCCAGCGTGTTCCCGCCGCTGAAGCCACGCAGCAGCGCCAGCCTCAGAGAATTTCCGTTCGGCCTCGCTCTCAAAGCCCCAGTCGAGAACGAACTGGCGCACCGAGACCGGCAGGACGAGGGCCGAAAGCGTGAGGTCAGGGGTGGTGTGGCTATCGAGGCGTCGATGGTGCCCGGTGCAGCCCGGGCCTCCGTTGCGCGGATCCCATTCGGCTAGCTCGACCAGGTCGTCGAGGTCGAGGGAGTCGATCGAGCCGACCGTGAGCACGTCGGTGACCAGCTGGTGGCGAAGGATGTTGCGAATGCGCTGGCGGCCGATGAAGTGGAAGGCCTCGAGGTCACCTGAGCAGGTGCGATCGAGGGGGTCGTGCTGCTTCAGCCAGCAGGCAGGACCGCCGTTGTAGAGGCGAAGGGGATAGCCCGTGCATTCGTCGGGGCCGGAGTGCGTGAAGAGCGCGAAGGCCTCCTCGCGGAACGCCTCGGTCAGGTGGCGCGGTGGAGTCGGGCGCTTCATCGCCGCGCCTCCGCCTCGGCGACCCGTTTTGGGATCTCGAGCAGGTCCTCGCGCATGTAGCCCACTGAGTTCGCCTTGCGGGCGAGGATGCTGACCACGGCGGTGGGCAGGCCGTCGTGCTCGGCCAGGTCACGGAGGCCTTCGAGCCGCTTCTGCTCCTCGCCGAGAGTCCGGTACGACGCGTTAAGGTCGTCCTTGAAAGCCTGGCGCAGCGCCATTTAGAGCGCTCCTACGGGGCTATGTGCAGTTTTTACCGCTCTTGTTGACGATCACGTCGGCCAGCTCGGTTCCCTGCTTGCCGTTGAAACCTTTCATCGCCGCCACCATCCCTACCATCAGCAAGGAGACGAGCAGGATCAGGCCGACGTACTCAACTGTCCCCTGGCCGTCCTCGCCGCTGATCAGGCCGCGGATCCCCCGCAGACGCCGCTCGACGGCTGCGTGGAGATAGCCCATTGCCATGTAGAACATCGAAGCCTCCTTTCGCGGTTGGAGGCCAATGCTCGGGGGGCGCGACGCACCGATCTAGACCTGAGTGCAACGAGTCTGTGTCGCCTCAGCCACCGAACCCCCGCTCCAGCGTTTTGCCCACCTCGACACCGCCGCCGCGCGCCGCGGATACCCTCAGCCGCATGCGCGTGCTGGTCGTCACCAACTTCGCGCCCGACGCCGCCACCCCCCAACGCGGCCGCTGGGTTCGCGACCAGGTGGACGCAATGCGACAGCGCGGGGCCGATATCGAGGTCTTCGAATTCCCCCCCGGCAGGGGCGAGTACATACCCGCCACGCGACGGCTGCGCCGACTGCTGCGGCGCGAGCGCTTCGACCTAGTGCACGCCCACTACGGCCTGGCCGGCTGGTGCGCCCGCCTCGCCGGGGCGCGGCCGCTGGTGGTCAGCTTTCATGGCACCGACGTTCGGCACTGGCTCGTCGGGGCGCTCTCGCGGCGCCTCGCCTGGCGGGCGGACCTCGTCGCCGCCGTCTCGCGGGCGCTCTTCAGCCCCGAAGACGGCCGGCCGGGACTACCCGCCATCCCCGGCTCGGCGGTGCTCCCCTGCGGCCCCGACCTCGACCGTTTCCGGGCGCTGCCGCGGGCCGAGGCGCGGCGCCGGCTCGGCCTCGACCCCGGCGGTCGCTTCCTGCTCTTCCCCGCCAACCCGGCTCGCCCCGAGAAGCGCCACGACCGCGCCGCCGAGCTGGCGCGGGCCTGCGGCGCGGAGCTGCTGACCGGCGGCTCGATCGAGCCCGAGCAGATGCCGCTCTGGATCAACGCCGCCAACGCGGTCATAGTCACCTCCGACTACGAGGGCTTCGGCCTCGCCGCGATCGAGGCGCTCGCCTGCGACGTGCCGGTCCTCTCCACCCCGGTCGGCAGCGCGCCCTACGCCCTCGCCGGCCTGCACGGCGTCCTCTGCGCCCCTTTCGAGCTGGCGTCCTGGAGCGCCGCCGCCCGGCCGCTGTTGGACTCACCCGACCCGCGGGTCGAGGGCGCCGCGCGCGCCGCGACGCTCTCGGCGACGCGAATGGCGGAGCGCACCCTGGTGGCCTACCGCGCCGTCCTCGCCAGCGCGTAATAGATTGAGCCGATGAGCGAGCCGGCAGGCCAGTCCAGCGGCGACGATCTCAGCGCCAAGGTCGAGATGGCGAAGAAGCGGCTGGAGGAGGCCGCGGCTACTGCCAGCACCGCCGAGAAGCGGGTGGCGGCCGAGATCGAAGCGCTGGAGACGGATCTTGAGAAGGAGCGCGCCCGGGCCTCGGAGGCGCTTGAGGCACTGCGGCTTGCCCACGCCGAGGAGCTGAAACGCGAGCGCGAGGCCAAGGACAGGGTGGTCGCCGAGGCTGAGGGTCGCCTGGCTGAGATCGAGACCCAGGCCGAGGAGGCGGAGAAGCGGATCGCCGAGGCGGAAAAGCGCGCCAGCGCCGCCGAGGGAGCGATCGACGACGAGCGGGCGCGAGCGCGCGAGGCGGCGGCCGCCTGGCTTCGCGGTCAGATCGAGGCGATTCGGCGAGAGGCGGGGCAGCGATAGCCGGCAGCGCCGAGTTCGACGTCGCCGTCGTCGGCGGCGGCGCGGCCGGCCTCTGGACTGCTCTGCAGGCGGCGGAGCAGGGCGGCGCGGTATGCCTGATCTCGCGCACGCCGCTCTCGCAGAGCGCCAGTTTCTGGGCGCAGGGTGGACTTGCCGCCGCGCTTGAGTCCGGCGATTCGCCCGCCCAGCACGCGGCCGACACGATCGCCGCTGGGCGCGGGCTCTGCCGGCCCTCGGCGGTCCAGGTCCTGGTCGACGAGGCGCCGGCGGCCGTGGCCGAGCTGCGCTCGCGCGGGGTCGTCTTCGACCTCGAGCCCGACGGCGAGCTCTCGCTCGGGCTCGAGGGCGGCCACACCCGCCGCCGCATCGTCCACTCTGGTGGTAGCGCGACCGGCCACGAGATCACCTCGAAGCTCGCCGCGATGGTCGCCGCTGAGGCGCGCATAGAGGTGCGCGAGCGGGCCTCGATGACGGCGCTTTGGAGCGACGGTGAGCGCTGCCATGGATTGCTCACTGACGACGGTCGGATCGCCGCCCCCGCAACCGTCCTGGCGACTGGCGGCGCGGCGGCGCTGTGGCGGCGCACCAGCAACCCGCGCGGGGCGATCGGCGCCGGCCCGACGATGGCCGCGGCCGCCGGCGCCGAGCTCGCCGACCTCGAGTTCTGCCAGTTCCACCCGACCGCGCTGGCCCTGCCCGGCACCCGCTTCGACGGGCTCTTGATCACCGAGGCGGTGCGCGGCGAGGGCGCGACCCTGCTCGATGCCGCCGGCCGCCGCTTCACCGACGAGCTAGCGCCGCGCGACGCGGTCACCGCGGCGATCCTCGACCGGCTGGAGGCAGACGGCACCGCCGCAGTCGAGCTCGACTTGCGGGGACTCAGCCCGGCCCGCTTCCCCAACGTCTTCGAGTCGCTCAGCGAGGCCGGGCTCGACCCGAGCGCCGAACCCGTACCGGTCGCCCCAGCCTCGCACTACATGATGGGCGGCGTCGCGGTGGACCTCGACGGCCGCTCCTCACTGCCGGGCCTCTTCGCGGTCGGCGAGTGCTCCTGCACCGGGCTGCACGGCGCCAACCGGCTCGCCTCCAACTCACTCAGCGAGTGCTTCGTTTTCGGCCGCCGCGCCGCGACGGCGGCGCTGACCGAAACGGCGGCGCCAAGCCATCCCGAGCCCGCCGATTGGTGCTTCGAGCCGCCCACGGAAGCGACCCGCGACGCCGTCTGGAATCTGGCCGGCCCGATGCGCCGCCCCGAGCAGCTTGAGCAGTTGCTCTCGGATCCCTATCCGCTGGCGGCCGCGATCGCGGCCTGCGCCCTGCAGCGCCAAGAGTCGCGCGGCGGCCACCTGCGCGCCGACTTCCCGGCGCTCGACCCCGAGCTTGACGGCGTCCACCTGATCTTCGGCTCCAACGGTCAGGTCCGCCGCGAGACCTGGCACTGATCCCGAGCGGTCGTATTTCTTTCCGCATACCGGAGGGAAATACGACCGCACCGCGGCTCGATAGCGTCAAGCCATGCTGCTCGGCGTCGACGTAGGCGGGACCTTCACCGACACCGTCCTCCTCGACTGCGAGCGGATTCACACGGCGAAGCTGCCAACAACGCCCGAGGACCAGTCCGTCGGGGTGATCGCCGCGATCGAGGAGGTGCTGACAAAGGCCGGCGCGAGCAGCTCCGAAGTCGAGACCTTCGCCCACGGGATGACGGTCGGCACCAACGCGCTGCTCGAGGAACGCGGCGCTCGCACAGCGCTGATCGCCACCCGCGGCTTCGCCGACCTGCTCGAGATTGGCCGCCAGGACCGCCCCCAGCTCTACCGCCTCTGCGCGCCGAAGCCGACCCCGCTGGTCGATGCCGAGCTGCGCTTCGAGGCGAACGAGCGAATCGGGCCGGACGGTGTCGTCGAGCCGCTATCCGAGGACGAGCCCGCCCGCCTAGCCAAGCTGCTGCGCGAGAGCGGTGCCGAGTCGGTTGCGATCTGCCTGCTCTTCTCCTACCTCGATCCCAGCCACGAGCGCCGCATCGCCGCGCACCTGCGCCGCGAGCTCCCCGGCCTGCACGTCTCCGCCTCGCACGAGGTTCTTCCCCGCTTCCGCGAGTACGAGCGCTGCTCGACCACCACGATCGACGCCTACCTCTCCCCTCTGCTCAGCCGCTACCTCGGCCGGCTCAGCGAGGCCGCCGCGCAGGCGGGCCTTCCGAAACCGCTGGTGATGCGGTCCTCGGGCGGCGTCGCAAGCGCCGAGGAGGCGGGACGCGCCGGCGCCTGGAGCATCCTCTCGGGGCCCGCCGGTGGCGCCGTTGGCGCCGGCCTGATCGCCCGCAACAGCGGCAACGGCAACGCGCTCGGCCTCGACATGGGTGGGACCTCCTGCGACGTCTGCGTGATCGAGGACGGCGCGGTGCGGCGTACCGACTCGCGCACGATCGACGGCCGCGTGATCCAGCTGCCGATGGTCGACGTCCACACGGTCGGCGCCGGCGGTGGCTCGATCGGTTGGCGCGACAGCGGCGGCGCACTCCGCGCCGGTCCGCAATCGGCGGGCGCCGACCCGGGACCGGCCTGTTACGGACGCGGCGGCAGCGAGCCGACCGTCACCGACGCCAACCTGCTGCTCGGCCGCCTCGCTCCCGGCTCGGAGCTAGCCGGCGGCGTGCCGCTGGACCTCGATGCGGCGCGGGCCGCGGTCGGAAAGCTGGCGACGGAACTCGATCTTGGCGAGATCGAGACCGCCGCGGGGATCGTCCGCGTTGCAAACCAGGAGATGGTCCGCGCCCTGCGCGTAGTCACGGTCGAGCGCGGCGTCGACCCGCGCCGTTTCGCCCTGCTCCCCTTCGGTGGTGCCGGCCCCATGCACGCGGCCGAGATCGCCGCCGAGCTCGGCATCGAGCGCATCCTCTGCCCACGCGCCGGCGGCGTGCTGTCCGCCCTGGGCCTCTGCGCCTCCAACCACCGTCGCGACACAGCTCGCACGGTGATGCTGAGCGGCGCCGATCTGAGCGGTGAGCGGATAGCCGCAGAGGTCGATGAGATGACGGCCCGCCTCGACGGCGAGCTGGCCGAAGCTGAGGTCGAGGTCGTATACGAGATGCGCTACCTGGGTCAGGCCTTCGAGCTGCCGGTACCAGGCTCAACCCGCCCCGACCCGAGCGAGCTCGCCAAACGCTTCGAACAGCTGCACGAAGAGCGCTACGGGCACCGCGATCCCGAGGGCGAAATCGTCCTCGTCCACATCAGCCTGGCGATCGTCGCGCCCGGGTCCGATCTCAAGCCGGCGGCCGCACCAACGGGACAACTGAGGGAGAAAACCCGCAGCGTCCGCTTCAACGGGGAATGGATGGAAACGACGGTGCTGCGTGGCGAGCCCGAGGCCGGGACAAGCGCCTCCGGTCCCGTCGTCTTCGAGCTTCCAGAGGCGACCTTCGTCCTGCCACCCGGCTGGCGAGCCGTGGTCGATACGCCCGGAACGATCAAAGCGGAGGCGGGATGATGAGGCCGAGTGGCGCCTTAGTCGCAATATGTGCGACTAAGGCGCCATTGAAGGTAGTCCAATGACCGCGCTCGACCCGATCGCGCTGCAGGTCATGATCGGCGGCCTGCGCGCCGCCTGCGACGAGATGGGCGCAACGCTGATTCGCTCCGCCTACTCAGCCAACATCAAGGAGCGCCACGACTGCTCGACCGCCCTCTTCGACGCCGGCGGCGAGCTGGTCATGCAGGCGGAGCACATACCGGTGCACCTTGGCTCGATGCCCGATGCGGTCGCCGCCATCCTCGACCTCGAGCAGACGCCGGAAAGCTCCTGGATCCTCAACGACCCCTACCGCGGCGGCACCCACCTGCCCGACATCACCCTGATCTCCTCCGTCTTCGTCGACACCGAGATGATCGGTTTCGCCGCCTGCCGCGCCCACCATGCCGACGTCGGTGGGCCGACCCCCGGCAGCATGCCGGCGGGCTCGACCACGCTCGAGCAAGAGGGCGTCGTGGTCCCGCCAACCCGCGCCGACCCCGACGCCCTGAGCGAGCTCGCCGCGCGGATGCGCTTCCCGCGCCAACGGCTCGCCGACCTGCACGCTCAGGCCGCCGCCAACCGGACCGGCGCACTGCGGCTCGCCGAGCTGGCCGAGCGCCACGGCCTCGAGCATCTCCGCGGCGGCATGGAGGAGATCCTCGCCTACGCCGAGCGCCGCACCCGCGCCGCGCTGGCCGAGCTCCCCGACGGCGCCTACACCGCGGAAGACGTGCTCGAGAATGATGCCAACGGCGAACCGCGCGACGTCACCCTGCGGGTCGAGGCGACGATCCGCGGCGACAGCCTTAGCCTCGACTTCAGCGGCACCGATCCGCAGCTCCAGGGCAACCTCAACTGCCCGCTCTCGGTAACCAAGTCGGCGGCATTCTTCGCCGTGCGGGTGCTGACCGATCCCGACGCGCCGCCCTGCGCCGGCGCCTACCGCCCGATCGAGGTCCTCACGCCGGAGGGCTGTCTGCTCAACGCCCGTCCACCGGCCGCGGTCGCCGCCGGCAACGTCGAGACCTCCAGCCGAGTCGCCGACCTGGTGATCGACGCTCTCTCCGGCGCCCGGCCCGCGCCCGCCCAGGGCCAGGGCACGATGAACAACCTGACGCTCGCCGGCGAAGACTTCACCTACTACGAGACGCTCGGCGGCGGCCAGGGTGCTTGCCCAGACGCTGATGGCCCCGGTGCAATCCACGTGGCGATGTCGAACACGCTCAACACCCCGGTCGAGGCACTGGAGAGCGAGTTCCCCCTCCGCGTTCGGGAGCTATCGCTGCGCCGGGGCAGCGGCGGCGATGGCAAGCACCGTGGCGGCGACGGGATTGTGCGGGAGATCGAAGCCCTCGCCCCGATCAACTACTCGCTGATCGGCGAGCGACGGCGCCACCCGCCGCGGGGCCGCGATGGCGGCGGCGACGGCGCGACGGGCCGCAATCTTCACAATGGCGAGCCCCTACCGGGTAAGGCGAAGGGCGACCTGGCCCCCGGCGAGACGATTCGGATCGAAACTCCAGGCGGTGGCGGGCACGGAAGTCCGTGACCTTCATCACATATTTGGAGATCGCGACGTACTCGTCTAGAATGCCGAACTCGGGCGGGCTTTCTCATCCTGGAATGGGTTCCGAAGTGTCCTCCTCCCAGTTGCTGATTTAAACCACCTTCTAAAGGTTCGACTACAAATGCCAATCGCTTTCAAGGAATGGGCTGTAACGGTCCGCGCGCTCGCCGAGGGTGAGCAGTTGTTGACCCTCCGCAAGGGCGGAATCCGCGAGGAGAACAAGCACTTCGAGCTGGAGCATGAGCGCTTCTTCCTCTACCCCACCTTCGATCACCAGCAGAACAACCTGGTGCGCGAGTCTCACCACCCCGAGCTGGGTCGTGCACTCGAGGAGGGCGTCTGGCCCGATGAGGAACCGCCCCCGGCGGCACTGATCCAGGACGGCGGCATCTCGCAGCCCGAACGGGTCCGCCTGCGCGCCTGGGCCGAGGTCACCGACCACATCACGGTCACTGACCCCCGCGCCGTCGACGGTCTTTCCCCTTATTACGTCTGGACTCCGGACTACGCAGAGAAGCGGCTCAACTGGAAGCGCCGCCATCCCCTGCACGTGCTGCTGCTGCGGGTCCACCGGATTCCGCGACCGGTCACGGTCCGGGTCCGCGAGGAGTACCACGGTTGCCGCTCTTGGGTCGAGGTCGACCGCGAACTCCCCTTCGAGGGAACCCCGGTCATGGCTGACGAAGAGTTCGACCGCGCGCGCGCCGAGATTCTCAGCGTATGCGGTCAAGCAGAGCCCGCCCTCGTCTAAGGCTGGCTGACCGGCGCATATCGGCGTCCTCGGTCGCTTGCGTGCGAAGCACGCCGCGCTCCCTGCGTCCTTGATCTGCTTGGCCAGACAGCCTTAGTAGGCTCGCGCTTTATGCCGTGGGTCGAGACACAATCGCTGAGTTTTACGGCCCGCCATGACAGCGGCGATGCTGCCTTTGCCGAGCGGATTCTGGATCGGATGGAGGAACTGCGGCTGCGGCTCGAGGACCGCTTCGAGCGGGTGCCGGGAGAGATCACCGTCGTCGTCCACACCAACCCGGCCTGGCTGGCGATGGCCCACCCGTTCCTGCCCGCGGCGCGCTGGTCGGCCGCCCCGGCCGGTCGCCGCTACTTGGCCGGCTGGGCGATGTCGTCGGAGCTGCACGTGCTCAACGACCCCCACATGGAGCGCCGCGCCGCCGGTGAGGACTCACGCGAGGCGCTGCGCGGCACCGCCGAGCGCCTTTACGCCCAACTCGTCGTCGCCGCCAACAACTCCGAGCTGCCCCCCTCCTGGACACCGCGTCGCTTCGCCCGCTACCTGCGCTGGGCCTGGCTGGTCGAAGGCGGCGCCCAGTACTTCTCGCGCCAGGTCGGCCTCTACCGGGCGGCGGTGATCCGCCGCCTGCGCGAGAGCTCCCGGCCATCGTTCCCTCCCTCCCGCCGCGACGCGGTAATCCTCGGCGGCACGATCTTCGACCTGCTCGAGCTGGAGCGCGGGCCCGAAGCCTGCGAGCGCCTCGCCCTTAACCTGCGTCCCGGCGGCACCACGCCGACTCTGGAAACCGCCTTCGAGGCCCGTATCGGGGAAATCGAGGGCGCTTGGCGCGACTACCTGCGCGAGATCAACCGACCCAGCCTCGACTAGTCCTGACCGGGAGTGCCCTCGAGCACTTCGCGCGCTTCCTCAACGGCCGCCTCCGGCACGAGGATCTGGCGTGGCCCGGCGGCGAGGAACTCAGGGTTGTCGACGGTCCGCTGGATCATGCTGGGGATACCGTGCTCCCCGAGCAGGCCCTGGATCATCTCCGCCTCCATCTGGTTCAGCGCGTAGGCGACCTTGACCGGCCGGCCGCTACTTGACGAGGAGCTCGGCATCGGCGATCTTCAAATCTTTGAGCCAGTAGCCCTTGACCTCTGGCGCGTCGGCGTCCTGCAGCGAGACGATCAGGTAGATCGCGTCGGGCCAGTTGACCGCCTGGTTGACGTCGGTCTGTGAGGGATAGGCGGCGCTTTTGGTGTGCGAGTGATAGATCGCCAGCATTTCCTTGCCGTCGTCTTCGATCGACTTCAAAGCGTTGTACTGGCCCTGCGGGTCCATCTCGAAACGCAGCGGGCTCGCAGCCGAGTTGACGACCGGCACGACCACGCTCGCCTCCCCCCCGGCACCACCGACCATCCCGCAGCACTCGTTGGGCAGGTCCGCGCGCGCGTGCGCGACCATCTCGTCGATCAGGCTCTGCGCGATCCGCATCGGGAGCTGAGCCGACTACCACCAGACCGTGGAGTCGAGATTCTCGATCTCCTCGATCGGCTTCGTGTAGACGCCGGAGGAGAGGTACTTCCAGCCGTCGTCGGGAATCAGGAAGACGACGTTGCCGCCGTCCAGCTCGCCGGCGATGCGAGCGGCGATCGCGGCGATTGCTCCAGAGGAGACGCCGGCGAAGATGCCCTCCTCGTCGAGCAGCCGCTTGGTCCAGACGATCGCGTCGCGGTTGGAGACCATGATCTTGCGGTCGAGCAGCGAGATGTCGATGATCGGCGGGATGAAGCCGTCGTCGAGCGAGCGCAGGCCGTCGACCAGCTCACCCTGCATCGGCTCAGCGGCGACGATCAGCGTCTCGGGGTTTTCCTCCTTGAGCCGGCGCCCGTTCCCCATCAGGGTGCCGCCGGTGCCGAGGCCGCCGACGAATGCGGCCACCTCGTCGAGCTCTTCGAGGATCTCCAGCGCCGTGCCGTTGTAATGGGCGAGCGGGTTGGCCTCGTTGCCGTACTGGTAGGGCATGTAGTACTGCGGGTCCTTGGCCATCTCCAGCGCCACCTCGACCGCGCCGTTGGAACCTTTGGCGCCCTCCGAGTAGACGATCTCCGCCCCGTACATCTCGAGCAGCTGGGTGCGCTCTTTGGTTACGTTGTCGGGCATCACGACCTTGAGCGAGTAGCCCTTGCGGCGGCAGATCATCGCCAGCGAGATCCCGGTGTTGCCCGAGGTCGGCTCGAGGATCGTCTGCCCGGGCTGGATCAGCCCCTCGGCCTCGGCCGCGTCGATCATTCCCTTGGCGACGCGGTCCTTGACCGAGCCGGTCGGGTTGCGGCCCTCGAGCTTGGCGTAGATGCGAACGTCGGGATTGGGAGAGAGGCGCGGCAGCTCAACCAAGGGCGTATGGCCAATCGACTCGACGATGTCGCCGAAGCGTCCCCCGCAGGGGCGGTTTAGTAGCTCTCCTCCCGACACTTCAAAAAGTATAGCCAGGGTCAGCAACTCCGAACTGCATCGAATTTCCACCCTGGTAGGCAGGGAATTTGATGCAGTTCGCTGAGGCGACGCCTTTGCTTCTCAGCCGCCGGCCATCGCCGGGAGGATGACGACGGTGTCGCCGTCCTTGACCGCGGTGCCGAGGCCGTCGAGCACGCGCACGTCCTCGTCATTGAGGTAGACGTTGACGTAGCGGTTGAGGTCACCGTCCTCGCCAAAGAGCTGCTCGGCGGTGGCGGGGTGATCGGTGGTGAGGGCGCGCAGGACCTCGCCGACATTGGAGCCGGCGGCCTCGACCTCGGGCTGGCCGCCCGTCTGGGGGCGCAGCACCGGAGGTATGCGAACGGTCGCCATGAGGGCGGTGATCCTAGCCTAGGAGGCCAGCGTCTGACGGTCGCCGCCAGCACCGGCGCAGAAGGCGTCGTAGTCGGGGAACTGCCCCATCTCCGACTCCGGGATTTCCTCGGCCTGCTCGCCGCAAATCGGGCAGGCGGGATCGCGGCGGACCTTCAGCTCGGTGAAGCGGGTGCCCAACGCGTCGTAGAGCAACAAGCGCCCGATCAGCGGCTCGCCCTTGCCGAGGATCAACTTGATCACCTCATTGGCCTGCAGGGTGCCCATCGTCCCTGCCATTACCCCGAGCACCCCGTTGGCCGAGCAACTCGGCGCCAGCTCGGCCGGCGGTGGGGTCGGATAGAGGCAGCGGTAGCAGGGACCCTCGAAGGGAGCAAAGGTCGAGATCTGGCCGTCGAAGCCGAGGATCGAAGCGGAGACAACCGGCTTGCGCAGCCGCACCGAGGCGTCGTTCAGCAGATAGCGGGTGGGAAAGTTGTCGGCGCCGTCGACGATGATGTCGTAGTCCTCGATCACGTCGAGGATGTTGCTCGCGTCGAGCCGGCCGTTGTGCTCGACGACCTTGACGTCGGGGTTCAGTCCTTCGATGAAGATGCGGGCCGACTCGGTCTTCGGCATCCCGATCCGTTCGGTGTTGTGGATCACCTGGCGCTGCAGGTTGGAGGCGTCGACGACGTCGTCGTCAACCAGGCCGATCGTCCCGATCCCGGCCGCGGCGAGGTAGAGCGCGGTCGGAGCGCCGAGACCGCCGGCGCCGAGCAGCAGCACTTTGGCGTTCAGCATCTTCAGCTGGCCGTCGACCCCGACCTCGGGCAGCAGGGTGTGGCGCGAGTAGCGGTCACGCTGCTCGGCAGTCATCCCGGAGGCAGCGACCACCGGCAGCCCCTGCTCTTGCCAGGCGAGGATCCCGCCGGCCATCGAGGCGACGTCCTGATAGCCGAGCCGTTCCATCTGTTCGGCGGCCTTGTAGGAGCGGTTGCCGCTGCGGCAATAGATGATCGTGCGGGCCGATTTGTCGGGCGCGGAGGCGGCGATCTCATCGCCGAGCAGCCCGGGCGGCACCAGCTTGCCGTTCTCGAGATGAGCCTCCTGATACTCGTGCGGCTCACGCGTGTCGATCAGGACAACGTCGCCGCCCTCGATCTCCTGCGCCGCCTCAAAAGCCTCGATCTCCTCGACCTGCTTGCGCTCTGCATCCGCACCAGTAGTGGCCATCAGCCAAATCTCCTAAATCCCGATCAGCTTTACTTCAAAAAGTATAGCGAGGAGGTTAGAGCCGGCGGCGACCCGGCCCGGCTACCGGTAAAACGCCACGTAGAAGCCCGCTTTGACCCGCGAGGTCCCTTCGAAGGTCTGCACCTCGACCTTCGGCGCCGGACAATCCGCAGTCCCGCCGATCTTGACCAGGGCGTTGACGT